>ERZ791891.1213-NODE-1213-length-10054-cov-2.230423_pt1 | contig 10054 bp, 8 predicted proteins | sample MGYA00510155_ERZ791891 | MGnify/ENA primary metagenome ERZ791891 (study PRJEB30046, sample SAMN00792061) | human gut metagenome | study: EMG produced TPA metagenomics assembly of the A metagenome-wide association study of gut microbiota in type 2... | reverse complement strand
TAGTATTAACTTTAAACTATTAATATCATGGATATAGAATACGTAAGAAGTCGCTTCATCAAACATTTTGATGGCACAACAGGTTCAGTATATGCATCACCCGGACGTATTAACCTTATTGGAGAACATACCGACTATAACGGTGGTTTTGTCTTTCCCGGAGCAGTAGATAAAGGTATGATTGCTGAAATCAAACCTAATGGTACTGATAAGGTACGTGCTTATTCTATTGATCTAAAAGACTATGTAGAATTCGGCTTGAACGAAGAAGATGCCCCTAAAGCCAGTTGGGCAAGATATATTTTCGGCGTTTGCCGTGAAATGATCAAACGTGGTGTAGATGTGAAAGGTTTTGACACTGCTTTTGCGGGTGACGTACCTTTGGGTGCAGGTATGTCTTCATCTGCTGCATTGGAAAGTACGTATGCTTTCGCTATCAACGAACTTTTCGGTGACAACAAAATAGATAAATTTGAATTAGCCAAGGTAGGTCAGGCAACAGAACATAATTATTGTGGTGTAAATTGCGGTATTATGGATCAATTTGCATCTGTATTCGGAAAAGAAGGTAGTTTGATCCGTTTGGACTGTCGCTCATTGGAATATCAATACTTCCCGTTCAAACCGGAAGGTTACCGATTGGTATTGGTTGACTCGGTAGTCAAACACGAATTGGCTTCTTCTGCTTATAATAAACGTCGCCAAAGCTGCGAAGCTGCTGTAGCCGCCATCCAGAAAAAACATCCTCATGTAGAATTTTTACGTGATTGTACAATGGAAATGTTGCAGGAAGCAAAAGCCGAGATCAGTGAAGAAGACTATATGCGTGCAGAATACGTCATTGAAGAAATCCAACGTGTACTTGATGTTTGCGATGCTTTGGAAAGAGGTGATTACGAAACCGTAGGACAGAAGATGTATGAAACCCACTATGGCATGAGTAAATTGTATGAAGTAAGCTGTGAAGAACTTGACTTCTTGAATGATGTTGCTTTCGACTGCGGTGTCACCGGTTCACGTGTCATGGGTGGAGGTTTCGGTGGATGTACAATCAACCTAGTTAAAAATGAACTATACGAAACATTCATCACCACTGCCAAAGAAAGATTCAAAGAGAAGTTCGGAAGAAGTCCCAAAGTTTACGATGTAGTCATCAGTGACGGTTCTCGCAAGCTGGTATAAAAAAGATCTCAAATTCGCTAACATATGAAAAAACCGCTTTGGATTCAAAGCGGTTTTTTCTTCTTTATGCTATAAAAGTGTAGGAAATACACTTTTATGTTGCACAACATACTCTTTTCATATCCAATGTATTAGTAATAGTGTTACTTTTACACCCAAAATCATATACTCTATTACTAATTAGTACTTTTATATCATGAAAAGCATGAAAAAAACCTTTCTGGGAACCGGTATCGCACTGACCTTGTTAAGTGCTTGCGCTCCCAAACAATCTCAAGAAACACTTACAAAGTCCGGATTAAACCCCACTAATTATGAAACAATAGTGGATGGCGTAAAACCTGTTAAACTGTATACGCTAAAGAATGCAGCCGGAATGGAAGTATGCGTAACTAATTTTGGCGGACGTATTGTATCTATCATGGTCCCCGACAAAAACGGAAATCTAAAAGATGTAGTGCTGGGTTTTGACAGCATTGCTGACTACCAAAATATACCAAGCGACTTCGGTGCTTCTATCGGACGCTATGCCAACCGCATTAATAAAGGAGTCATCGTAATGGATGGAGAAACCATTCAATTACCCCAAAATAATTTTGGTCACTGCCTGCATGGAGGTCCTAAAGGATGGCAATACCAAGTTTATGAAGCAAACCAATTAAACGACAGTACTATGACACTGACTATGAAGTCACCGGATGGAGATGCCAATTTTCCGGGAAATGTAACCGCTACTGTTACTTATGCACTGACAAGAGACAATGCCATCGACATAAATTACGAAGCGACAACTGACAAAAAGACTGTTATCAATATGACCAACCACTCTTATTTCAACTTGAGTGGAAACCCTGCCAATCCGGCCACCGACCATATTCTTTATGTAAATGCAGACAGCATCACTCCCGTTGACAGCACATTCATGACCACTGGAGAAATGATGGCAGTAACAGAAACTCCGTTTGATTTCAATACTCCTAAAACCATTGCCCCCGATGTGACTAACTTTGAAAACGAACAAATAAAATTCGGTAACGGATTCGACCATAATTGGGTACTTAACACGAAAGGCGATATCAACCAGCTGGCTGCCAAACTGACCAGCCCCACTAGTGGTATCACTTTGGAAGTATATACTAATGAACCGGGAATACAAGTTTATACAGGCAACTTTTTGGATGGAACCGTAAAAGGGAAAAAGGGAATTACTTATCCGCAACGCGCGTCTGTTTGTCTGGAAACACAGCACTATCCCGACAGCCCCAACAAATCACAATGGCCTTCTGTAATTCTGGAACCGGGACAGACCTATCACAGCCAATGTATCTTTAAATTCGGTGTTGAAAAATAATTGTTAAACTTTAAATATTTAATATCATGAATTGGAATTCACATGAATTCATCTGGCTGGACTGGACAATACTGGCAGTCGGCATTGTAGCTGTGATATGGGCGGTATGGCGCTCTGTACAAAAAGACAAACGCTCGCAACAAGGAGCAAGCAGTGAAGATTATCTATTTGGCAAAGGTGAGCCATGGTACATCATTGGTGCTGCTATCTTTGCAGCCAATATCGGTTCGGAACATCTGGTAGGTTTGGCAGGAACCGGTGCCAAATCCGGAGTAGGTATGGCACACTGGGAAATGCAAGGTTGGATGATTCTTCTTCTAGGATGGCTTTTTGTTCCATTCTACCAACTATTAAACAATAAAATGGGCAAAATCATTACCATGCCCGATTTCCTTAAATACCGTTATACCCCGCGTACCGGTTCATGGCTTTCTATCATCACACTGATAGCCTACATTCTTACTAAAGTGAGTGTAACCGCCTATACCGGAGGTATCTTTTTGGAGTTCTTACTTGGACTTCCTTTTTGGTATGGGGCAATCGGACTTATTGTCCTGACCGGCATCTTCACCGTACTGAGTGGAATGAAAGGAGTAATGACCCTCTCAGCTATTCAAACCCCTATTTTAATCATCGGTTCTTTCTTGGTTCTTTTCCTGGGACTGTCAGCCTTGGGAGACGGTAATATTGCTACAGGATGGACAGAAATGATGGATCATGCGCGTAGCGCCATGAATGTAGGAGCAGACGGACACGCTTATGGTGCCAACCATATGTTTCACTGGACCGAAGCAGACCCGATGTATCAAGATTATCCTGGATTCTGGGTATTTATCGGAGCTTCCATCATCGGTTTCTGGTATTGGTGTACCGACCAGCATATCGTACAGCGTGTACTTGGACAGCGTAAAGGCGAAGATAATGATGTGGTAATGAAGCGTGCCCGCAGAGGTACTATTGCAGCCGGTTATTTTAAAATCCTGCCTGTCTTCATGTTTCTTATTCCGGGGATGGTAGCTGCCGCCTTGGCTGCAAAAGGTGAATTTGATATGTCAAATACAGATGCGGCTTTTGCTGTAATGGTAAAGGATGTTCTGCCTGCCGGTGTAAAAGGTATTGTAACTATCGGATTCATCTGCGCATTGGTTGCTTCACTGGCTGCTTTCTTTAATTCATGCGCCACACTTTTTACAGAAGACTTTTACAAGCCCATGTTTAAAAACAAAAGTGAAGCTACTTATGTTATGGTAGGACGTATCGCCACCGTAGTTGTAGTTATCCTCGGCATGGCATGGATTCCTGTAATGATGAGCCTCGGCAGCCTTTACGACTACCTGCAAGGCATACAGTCCCTCCTTGCACCTGCAATGGTAGCCGTATTTGCACTTGGTATATTCTCCAAGAAAATCACTCCGAAAGCCGGTGAAACAGCCATGATTGTAGGTTTCCTAATTGGTATGCTCCGTTTGCTGACTAATATCCTCACCAATACCGGAAAAGATGTGATGACCAGCTGGTTTTGGGAAAATACAACTTGGTTTTGGCAGACAAACTGGCTTATTTTTGAAATATGGCTACTTGTATTCCTCTTGTTGTTAATGGTTGTTGTATCATGCTTCACTCCGGCTCCAACCGCCAAACAAGTGGAAGCCATCACCTTTACCGGCAGTTACAAGGAACTTATCAGAAAGAGTTGGAACAAATGGGATGTTATTACCTCTTTAGGTGTAGTTCTGCTTTGTGCACTATTCTATGCTTATTTCTGGTAAACCATAAATTAAAGGCTGTATGCTTTGAATTATCTTGAAGAATACAGCCTGTTAATTTTAAACCGACGCTAAACCATGACCACCTATTATAACATAAACCCTAAATTCTATGTATCTGTAGACTGTATCATTTTCGGTTTTGACGAAGGAGAACTAAAACTGCTTCTACTAAAACGAAATTTTGAACCGGCTATGGGAAAATGGTCTTTGATGGGAGGATTCGTACAAGAAGACGAAAGTGTAGACGCTGCCGCCAAACGGGTATTGGCAGAACTGACCGGATTGGAAAATGTATATATGGAACAAGTAGGCACATTTGGCGACTTAGAGCGCGATCCGGGAGAACGAGTCATATCAGTAGCCTATTATGCTTTAGTCAATGTAAATGAATATGACAGGGAACTAGTGCAGCAGCACAATGCCCATTGGACAAAAATAGACGAACTGCCACAGCTCATTTTCGACCATCCGATCATGATTTCCAAAGCACGTGAACTGATGAAGCACAAAGCATCATACAATCCAATTGGTTTTAACCTGCTGCCCGAACTGTTTACCCTGACACAGTTGCAAAATCTATATGAGGCAATCTATGGCGAACCGATGGACAAGCGGAATTTCCGCAAGCGGGTAGCCGAAATGGATTTCATTGAAAAAACAGATTTGATAGACAAATCAGGTTCCCGACGAGGTGCTTATCTTTATAAATTTAATGATAAGGCCTACAGAAAAGATCCGAAATTTAAACTTTAAAATAATGTGCCGATGCAATAATTTGCCAATTGACAAATTAGCAGATTGCCACATTACCCAATTATTCATTATGTTAGAAAAATTAAAAGAAAAAGTATTCCGTGCCAATCTGGATTTGGTGAAACACGGACTAGTTATTTTTACATGGGGAAATGTTTCTGCCATCGATCGTGAAACAGGTCTGGTAGTAATCAAACCCAGTGGCGTATCATACGATGATATGAAAGCTGAAGACATGGTTGTAGTAGATCTGGACGGCAACGTGGTAGAAGGTTCTCTTCGTCCGTCTTCAGATACTCCCACCCATGTAGTTCTATATAAAGCATTCCCCGAAATAGGTGGAGTGGTACATACCCACTCCACCTATGCTACCGCCTGGGCACAAGCCGGAATGGATATCCCCAATATCGGAACGACTCATGCCGATTATTTCCATGACGCCATTCCTTGTACCGCAGATATGACTGAAGAGGAAGTAAAAGGTGCCTACGAACAGGAAACAGGCAATGTGATTGTGAAACGTTTCAAGAACCTGAACCCTGTACATACTCCGGGAGTACTAGTAAAAAATCATGGTCCTTTTGCATGGGGAAAAGATGCCAATGATGCTGTACATAATGCAGTAGTCATGGAACAGGTAGCCAAAATGGCAAGTATCGCTTTTGCCGCCAACCCTCATTTAACGATGAATTCTTTATTAAAAGAAAAGCATTTCAGCCGCAAACACGGCCCCAATGCCTATTATGGACAGAAATAAGAAACAAAGAAATTAATAACCCTTTTAAAATATAACATTATGGAAAAAGCATTTGATCAGTATGAAGTATGGTTTGTAACAGGAGCACAGCTTCTGTACGGAGGTGACGCAGTTATAGCAGTAGACGCTCACTCCAATGAAATGGTAAACGGACTGAACGAATCAGGGAAACTTCCTGTAAAAGTAGTATATAAAGGAACTGCCAACTCTTCCAAAGAAGTGGAAGCTGTTTTCAAAGCTGCCAACAACGACGAGAAATGTGTCGGTGTCATCACTTGGATGCACACTTTCTCCCCAGCTAAAATGTGGATTCACGGTCTGCAACAGTTAAAGAAACCACTGTTACATCTACACACTCAATTCAATAAGGAAATTCCTTGGGATACCATGGATATGGACTTCATGAATCTGAATCAATCCGCCCATGGTGACCGCGAATTCGGACATATCTGTACCCGTATGCGCATCCGCCGCAAAGTAGTGGTAGGTTACTGGAAAGACGAAGACACCCAGCACAAGATTGCCGTTTGGATGCGCGTTTGTGCAGGTTGGGCAGACTCTCAGGATATGCTGATCATCCGTTTCGGCGATCAGATGAATAATGTAGCTGTAACTGACGGTGATAAAGTGGAAGCAGAACAACGTATGGGGTATCACGTAGATTACTGTCCGGCAAGCGAACTGATGGAATACCATAAAAACATCAAGGATACAGATGTAGAGGCACTTGTAGCAACTTACTTCAACGAATACGACCACGATGCTTCATTAGAAGATAAATCAACCGAAGCTTATCAGAAAGTATGGAACGCTGCAAAAGCCGAATTAGCTCTTCGTGCCATCCTTAAAGCCAAAGGCGCCAAAGGATTCACTACTAATTTTGATGATTTGGGCCAAACAGACGGCAGCTACTTCGATCAGATTCCGGGACTGGCTTCCCAGCGTCTGATGGCTGAAGGCTATGGATTCGGTGCGGAAGGTGACTGGAAATCAGCAGCTCTCTACCGTATGGGTGATGAACCAAGGACTTTCCAAAGGTTGTTCTTTCCTGGAAGATTACACATTGAACTTCGATGGTGCAAACAGTGCTATCCTGCAATCACATATGCTGGAAGTTTGTCCTCTTATCGCCGCTTCCAAACCACGTCTGGAAGTACACTTCCTAGGCATAGGTATTCGCAAGAGCCAGACAGCCCGTCTTGTATTCACTTCAAAAGTAGGCTCAGGTTGTACCGCCACTGTAGTAGATATGGGTAACCGTTTCCGTCTGATCGTGAACGACGTAGAATGCATCGAGCCGAAACCGTTGCCCAAATTACCGGTTGCTTCCGCCCTGTGGATTCCGATGCCTAATTTCGAAGTAGGTGCAGGCGCATGGATCCTGGCAGGTGGAACACATCATTCTTGCTTCTCTTATGATCTGACAGCAGAATATTGGGAAGACTATGCTGAGATTGCAGGTATCGAAATGATCCGTATCGACAAAGATACTACCATCAGCAACTTCAAGAAAGAGCTTCGCATGAACGAAGTCTACTATATGCTGAACAAAGCACTTTGCTAATTCATCCATGAAGAGGGGATGTGTCAAGGCTAATAAGATTCTTGGCACATCCCACCTTATTTTATCATCATTATTGTTGTACCTTAAATTATAGGTTTTAATATGAAATCAGATGCAAAATCAACCATCGAAGCAGGAAAAGCTATTCTAGGCATAGAATTCGGATCAACACGAATCAAAGCTGTTTTGATTGACCAGGAAAACAAGCCCATTGCCCAGGGAAGCCACAGCTGGGAAAACCAACTGGTAGACGGACTGTGGACTTACAGTGTGGAAGCTATCTGGCATGGCCTGCAAGACTGCTATGCAGATCTCCGTTCCAACGTAAAAAAGCTATATGACACAGAAATAGAAACCTTGGCGGCAATCGGTGTCAGTGCCATGATGCATGGTTATATGGCATTCAATAAAGAAGAAGAAATCCTTGTACCTTTCCGTACATGGAGAAACACCAATACCGGTCCGGCAGCCGCCGCTTTATCTGAATTATTCGTATATAACATTCCTCTGAGATGGAGCATTTCTCATTTATACCAAGCTATTTTAGACAATGAAGAACACGTAAGTAATATTGACTATCTGACCACCCTTGCAGGTTTCATTCATTGGCAAATTACAGGTCAGAAAGTTCTGGGCATAGGTGATGCATCAGGAATGCTTCCCATAGACCCGGCTACCAAGAATTATTCTGCCGAAATGATAGCCAAGTTCGACAAGTTGGTAGCTCCTAAAGGATACCCTTGGAAACTGACAGATATCCTGCCCAAAGTCTTACCCGCCGGCGAGAATGCAGGGTTCCTTACCCCGGAAGGTGCCAAGAGGCTGGACGTGTCGGGCCACTTGAAAGCAGGTGTACCTGTCTGCCCTCCGGAAGGAGATGCCGGAACCGGCATGGTAGCAACCAACGCTGTCAAGCAACGCACCGGGAATGTATCAGCAGGCACTTCCTCATTTTCCATGATTGTTTTGGAAAAAGAGTTGTCCAAGCCATACGAAATGATTGACATGGTTACCACTCCCGACGGAAGCCTTGTAGCTATGGTACATTGCAACAACTGCACCTCCGACCTCAATGCCTGGATCAATCTGTTCAAAGAATACCAAGAACTGCTGGGTATACCCGTAGATATGAATGAATTATATGGAAAACTTTACAATCATGCGCTCGCAGGCGATGCAGATTGCGGTGGTCTTATTTCGTATAATTATATTTCAGGTGAACCCGTGACAGGACTTGCCGACGGAAGGCCATTGTTTGTACGGTCTGCAAATGACAAATTCAACCTCGCCAACTTTATGCGTACCCATTTATACGCTTCAGTCGGAGTTCTTAAGATAGGTAATGACATTCTTTTCAATGAAGAGAAAATCAAAGTAGACAGAATCACAGGACACGGCGGATTATTCAAAACGAAAGGTGTAGGCCAGAGAATACTTGCAGCAGCTATAAACTCCCCTATTTCCGTAATGGAAACTGCCGGTGAAGGTGGCGCATGGGGAATCGCCCTGCTAGGTTCTTACCTTGTCACCAATGAAAAGAAACAGATTTTCTGGAAGACAAAGTATTCGCCGGTGATGCCGGTATTGAAATATCGCCAACAGCCGAAGATGTAGCCGGATTCAACACATATATCGAAAACTATAAGGCAGGACTGCCTGTTGAAGAAGCAGCGACCCGATTTAAGAAGTGAGTCAAACGGGCTTAAAAAAGAGCCTCTTTACATGTTGCGGTTTACACATAAAGAGTTATCTTTGCAGATATTAAATAAAATAGCAAAGATAAACCGACTCACTAATAGCATTCAAATTATAATATTATTTTAATATGAACGAAAAGAAACTTATGAACCGTGCAGCGGACAACATCCGTATTCTGGCTGCTTCGATGGTAGAGAAAGCTAATTCAGGACACCCGGGTGGAGCTATGGGTGGCGCTGATTTTGTAAACGTGCTTTTCTCTGAGTTTTTAGTTTACGATCCTGAAAATCCGCGTTGGGAAGGGCGTGACCGTTTCTTCCTTGATCCAGGCCACATGTCACCGATGCTGTATTCCACTTTGGCACTGACCGGCAAGTTCACCATGGAAGAACTGGCACAGTTCCGCCAATGGGGCAGTCCGACTCCGGGACACCCTGAAGTGGACATCATGCGCGGTATTGAAAATACTTCCGGCCCGTTAGGACAAGGACACACTTTTGCAGTAGGTGCTGCTATCGCTGCCAAATTTCTGAAAGCCCGTCTGGGTCATGTCATGGACCAGACCATCTATGCCTATATATCCGATGGGGGTATTCAAGAAGAGATTTCTCAGGGTGCAGGCCGTCTGGCAGGTCATTTGGGGCTGGACAACTTGATCATGTTTTATGATTCAAACGACATCCAGCTGTCTACCGCTACCGATGCTGTTACCAGCGAAGATGTTGCCAAGAAATACGAAGCATGGCACTGGAAAGTAATTACCATCGACGGTAATGATCCCGATGCAATCCGCACGGCTCTGACAGAAGCGAAAGCCGTAACCGGTCAGCCCACATTAATTATCGGTAAGACCATTATGGGTAAAGGCGCACGCAAAGCGGATGATTCCAGTTATGAACGTAACTGTGCCACCCACGGTGCTCCTTTGGGAGGTGATGCTTACATCAATACAATCAAGAACTTAGGCGGCGATCCAACCA
>ERZ791891.1209-NODE-1209-length-10084-cov-2.310799_pt1 | contig 10084 bp, 9 predicted proteins | sample MGYA00510155_ERZ791891 | MGnify/ENA primary metagenome ERZ791891 (study PRJEB30046, sample SAMN00792061) | human gut metagenome | study: EMG produced TPA metagenomics assembly of the A metagenome-wide association study of gut microbiota in type 2... | reverse complement strand
CTTGTGAATTATACGCAAGAAGGGTATAGCCCAAATGAAAAATCAGAACTGCGGTTTGATTTAGACTGTAAATAACTTAAGTGAGATGTTCTCCATTTTCCTTTTTGTGTTCGCTTTCATTGGAGCTATGTATGAAGCCCTGTTTGAACGGTAGGATCGGTGATCTTTGTGGAAAACCGATATCAGTCTTGTAATTGTTGTGTGACCGTTTGTCTTAATAAAATTGTATAGTCAACAAAATGCAGTTCAAAGATGTGATTGGACAGCAGGAGGTGAAGCAGAAGCTCATCAGTAGCGTGGAACGAGGCCGGGTGAGCCATGCTCAGCTCTTTGTCGGAGACGAGGGTGTCGGTGCATTGCCGTTGGCGATTGCCTATGCGCAGTACCTGAACTGTCCTCATCGCTATGACGGTGATTCGTGTGGGGTGTGTCCCTCTTGTTATCAGATTGGTCAGTTGGCCCATCCCGATCTGCATTTTGTATTCCCTGTCAATACTCCTAAGGGGAAAAGTTCCTCTGAAAAACCGAGCAGCAGTCGTTTTATGCCGCAGTGGCGTGAATTGGTCTCCTCAACTGGAGGTTATTTTAATGAGCAGATGTGGTATGAGGCTCTGGAGATTGACAACAAACAGGGAAATATCAGCACCTTTGAGGCGGATGAAATCATCCGTGCCTTGTCGTTCAAATCGTTTGAATCGGAGTACAAAATTGTGCTGATCTGGCTGCCCGAACGGATGAATATCCCGGCAGCCAATAAATTGCTCAAAATTCTGGAGGAACCATGGGACAAGACGCTTTTTTTGATGGTCAGTCAGTCTCCGGATAAACTGCTTCCGACCATCATCTCCCGAACTCAAGGAATTACTATTCCCGCAATTGAGCAGGCCGATCTGGCGGCATGGTTGATGTCGCATAAAAATCTTACGGAGGCTGATGCCGATAAGATAGCTCGTCTCTCCCGAGGCAATTTATTGGAGGCAGATCGATGCCTGCAGGCAATCTCTTCCGGTGCCGGAACTGAGGCGTTCGATCTTTTCGTTAAACTGATGCGGCTCAGTTATGAGAATCGGCATATGGAGTTGTTGGAGTGGGCCGAAACTGTGGCTGTAATGGGCCGCGAAGAGCAAAAGAGGTTGATGTCCAACTCGATTCGGCTGATCCGGGATAGTTATATGATGACGGCGGGTGTCCCCGAGATCTCTTATCTGTTTGGAAAAGAGTACGAGTTCTGTAAAAAATTTGCACCGTATGTCAACAACAGCAATGTTGAGCAATTGGTTGCTGAAATGGAGTTGGTAATCCGACAGGTGGGGCAAAACGGTAATCCCAAATTGATCTTTCCCCATTTTGCATTGACGGTGAGTAAATTGATCGGTCCGGTGAAGTGATGGCACGTGCGGTATTGCTGACAGGAGGAAATCTGGGAGAGATCGCGCAAACGCTTGCTACGGCTCGTCGTAAACTGGTTGAGCGGGCCGGTGTGGAGTTGGTTGCTTCAACACTCTATGAATCTGAACCGTGGGGTTTCGATGCCCCTGAACGCTTCCTGAATCAGGTTTTAGTACTGGATACGTCGCTTGATCCCGAGCAACTGCTTGACTGTTGTCAACAGATTGAAATTGAGGGAGGGCGTGTGCGTGCTCAGTCGCAAGCACAGGGTTTAGAGAAAGAGTGTGGATCAGTGGTTTCGGAAAAACAGAATGCTCCTTTGCGCCAATATTGTTCCAGAAGTCTGGATATTGATATTCTTTTCTATGAAGATCAGGTAATCGATACTCCGCGATTGCAGGTGCCCCATCCGTTATTGCATCAACGTGGATTTGTGTTGCGTCCGTTGGCAGAGGTATTGCCCGATTGGATCCATCCCGTTTTGCATAAAACAGTAAGACAGCTGCTCGATGAACTGAAAGAGTAGAAAGAGCAGTCGGAATACGCTTTGGTGTTGGGATCAGCCCGCTATGTGTTTTGTAAGGGAGAGGAATAGCGGGTTAAAAGCACACTATTTGTCTAAAATGACAATAATACTTGATAGTGTAAACTACTAAATGATGCGGCGAGTCCGAGCATCCGTACGTAAGGACATCGAGCCGAAATCTACCCCCTCCAACAGAACTGCACCAGGATGTTTGCCCACCTCGAAGCTTCCTGCCCAATCAGTGATACCGAGGGCTTCAGCCCCATTTTGTGTAGCCCAGCGGATCCTTTCGTGCAACGGGATCTCCGGTAACAGTTTCATCTCTTCGACCAGTGATAGACTTTCGTTGGAGGCCAGACTATCGGTGCCGAGAGCGATGCGTACCCCTTTATTCATTAGCAGTGTTGCGGGCGGATGCGCCCCTTCAATGTAATCATTCGAGCGGGGGCATACTACCCAGGTGATATCGCCCGGTGCGAAATATGCCTCCATGCGTTCTACAACGGACTCGTCAACAAAAGTGTTGTGGATCAGTAAAAGCCGTTTGTTTGAGGGGGTTGAGGCCATGATGCGTTCAGCTGGAGAACCATAATGGGCGAAATCGATGTTTACTCCCATTCGTTGGTTACGGTCGTGTAGGGTTCCACATCCGAAAAAGAGCTCTGTTTCGGCTTTACTCTCCATGAAATGGATTGAAAGCAGGTCTCCCCGTTGTGCCAAATCCCGGAATGGGGCATCTTGCAACGAATAGGTAGCATGAGGTGTTGGAGAGCATCTGAGACCGATTTGTGAGGCCTTATCTACAATACGGTCCATGGGTGAAAAATCGGTGCACCGCAGGCCGAAATACTCAATAAAATTGTGGTAATGGATTTTACTCTTAAGTTTGATGTCGAATGTAGAATCCCCGTTGCAAATGTCTCCGACAGCTGTAATTCCCTCCTGGAACATTTTGGTATCCCAATACCGTACAGCCGCTAATCGCTCTTCAGGCGTGGCTTCATGACGGACACGAGCCATGCCGTCAGCAAAGCCCGCAAAACCGCTGTGACGGGCGATTTTGCCCCGTAAATAGGAGAGTTCACTATGGCAATGAGTATTGACCAGTCCCGGGATGAGAATGCCGTTGAAAAATTCAACCCCCTCGCAGGAGTCGATGGCTTCCCGTGTCGTGATCTCAACCACCCGTCCCTCAGCGTCGAACGAGAGTATCGCCGAGCGTAGAAACCCCTGTGGTGTCCAAAGCAAATGGGAGGAAATCTTTCGTAAGGGTGTCATATTGTTGTGGAGGGATAAGAGGCAGATTATAGAGGAACCGGGCTTGGATGGAGTCACGGATCTGTTCTTGAGTCGGATACCGGGTTATGCGTAGAGAGTCAATGGTCACTTTGGTCGTATATTGCTGGTTTTCCCGAAGTGTCGTATAGGCTGGATAAACATTTAACCATTGTGGCCCTTTGCCCTCTTTGACAATGAGCGTAGCAGATTCGGAATTTATGGTCCCTTTGGTATAACTACGATACAGGTAGTCACCTTTTTTACCATCCTGATCCGTAAGACATTGCATATATTGCACATACGGATTTTGGTCTGCAGAATCAATATGGCAGATCCATTCAATTTTGTACTTTCCTGCTTCGACAGGAATTTTGATGGCGGGGGAGTCTTGCGCACGGCTCAGCCGAGAGTAACGTTGGGATTCCAAAGCACTGTACACCTCTTTTTTGTAAAGCTCCGATGCAATACGATTCAAGGTGTCACGGCGTGCGACTGCCTGAAACGTTGGTCTGCCTTTGGCATCCAAGGTGTCGAGAGCGGCCTGTAGAACATCGCTGAATTTTAGACTTTTACGTTTTGTCAGCCCCTCGATGGTGTACATGAAATCTTCAGGCGTGTAACCGTAATGTTCGAAAATCGGCGTATAGACATCCATAGAATCCTTTTCGAAGGCATAGCTCCCATGCATATCCCAATAGGCGTTGGCCAGATAGAGATCGCCAACAATGGATACAAGCGTGGTGTCAGGAATGTTTTTGGGCTTATCGCATGAAGTGAATGTAGTCAGTATGAGCATCAGACACAAGGCGCCTAACAGCTTTGGACGTGTAGTTATGTGGCAGGGTCGTTTCATGGTTAGTCTCTGATTTGGCTGCGAGGAATCATCGACAGCACAGTCAATTTGGAAATCAGGTAACTTACAGCTGTAAATGTTACCACAATAAGTAACAAATCGCTAAGGTGTACTTCGACAGGATAGGTGTCGATTAAGAAGGTTTCGCCTCCGAGCGTAAGAAATCCCCAATGTTGTTGGGCCAAAGAGAGCCCGAGTCCTAAAATCATACCGATTACGGCACCTATACCATAGATCAGCATTCCCTCTGCGACGAAAATCCGGCGTAGCAAAGGAATATCAGCCCCCATGGTTAACAGCGTACGGATGTCTTTACGTTTGTCGATAATGAGCATAACCAGCGATCCGATCAGTGAGAAGGAGGCGACAATCAATACCAATAGGATAATGAAGTAGATTCCCCACTTTTCATACATCATGATGCGGTAAAATTCAGCTTTCTGTTGGTATCGGGTTAGCACCTCGAATTGATCTCCCAAGAGTGCAGCTACGGCAGGACGGACCGATTCAGGTGAATAACCATCGTCAAGTCGGATGGATAATGAAGAGGCTTTCCCTTTATTATCGAGCAAATTTTGGGCAAAATCGATCGGTACGATCATGTATTTCCCATCTACCTCAGCCTCGAGGGCAAAGACACCAGATGGGAAAAGAAGCCCTTTGCGATAAAGACTTTGGGGCATCATAAGTGAAAATTTGCCGGAGCGGGGAACGTAAATCGCGATCGGATCGTTGAAGGTGGTACGGATGCCGAGTGTATAAGCGATCCCCTGTCCGACACAAGCTTCTGGCAGTTCTCCGAAACGTAGGCGATAGTTCCCCTGTGTGATCAGAGTGTCGATCGGGACCACCTCTGCAAATAGGGAATCTACACCCCGCATAACCCCTATATACTGTCGATCACGATATTCGAACAGAGCATTCTCTTCGAGGCTGAACGACCATTGTGCGACACCTGGAATGGCTCGCAACCGATCTACAGGAATCGAATCCATGGCAAAGACCTTGCCTTGTGTCGGAGTGACCAGCAGATCGGGGTCGAACGATTTATACATGCTGCGGATCAGCCCCTCGAAGCCATTGAATACCGACAGCAAAATTACCATAGCCGCCACCGGGATAGCCACTGCCAAAGCACTCACACCGGCAATGATGTTGATCACCGAATGTGATTTTTTGGAGAAGAGATATCTCCGTGCGAAGAGCAGTGTGAAACGGGGCATGGTCTATTTTTTGAGCAGTTTTTCGATTTCGCTGATATATTCGAGCGAATCATCCAGATAAAAGGCCAGTTCGGGAACAATACGCAACTGATTGCGGACCCGAACTCCGAGCGCTTTGCGGATCATCCAATTGTTGTCAGCGAGGGTCTGCATGATCTCTTCGTGCCGTTCGAACGGGAAAATGCTTAGGTAGATTTTTGCTAAAGAAAAGTCAGGACTCATTCTGACACGGGTGACTGAGACCATGGTGCCTTTGACTAAAGAGGCTGCCTCTTTGCTAAGAATGTCACTGATGTCACGCAAAATCTGTCTGCCGATCTTCTGTTGGCGTGTCGATTCAATTTCGTTACTCATCGCTTTGCAAATTTATGTAGATCAATCGACGGTCAGGCCGCGATTGTCCAGCGTTCTTATTAATGAAAAATGGACGTTCAAGTTGATTGACTTATGAATCATCATGTGCGTCCTTATATTATGAGCTTTTGCCGTTTTATTATTTATTTCGGTGCTTTTGTTGTTGTTGCCATGTGCTTTGTCTCTGGATTGTTCCCTTTCGACTCTTGCCCATTTTGCTGTGTCGATTATGGCAATTTGAATAGTTGAGGAAAGTCAGCGTTTAGTGTTCAAAAAGTCCAGAGATGTCAAGCAATATTATTGGGTCGCAATTGGGGAAGTTGTCGGTGTCTTAAAGAGTGACGTGTGCGATAATCCACATTGCGATTGTGCTGAAATCTGCTCTGTCGCTGAAAACAAAGTGGCAGTTGCAGCGCCCGAGGAAGAGGAACCCTGTTCTTCCTTGTTAGTGGCCTCTGAAGCAGGACGGTTTTCTGTTGATTGTCCCTGCTTACTCTGTGGAGACTGGGCAGATCCTTCCGGGGATTTTTCTGTTTCAGAGATTGATGCAGTTGGTGCTACTTCTCCCTGCTTATCGGGTTGAGTCAATTCTTTGTTTTCCGTTTGTTCCGAAGTCGACAGACTGTCCGGTACAGTCAATGTGTCTGTAACCGCCGGACGGGTCAAATAGAGTCTTACTGTTTCGATAGTTGTCGAATCCATAGGAATTCGTCCCGTACTGTCTTTAGGCAGCGTGTTTAGCAAAACGGTATCGGATGGAGTACGTCCTTTTTCCAATCTACGATTGATACGGCGTATGGTTGAACGGGCATACTGCTGATCCATGCGTAGTTGAGTTGCTTTGCTGGCTGCAGAACGAATGCCTCCCTTACCCAAACGGTAATAAACAGCGGCAAACACATTAATATTGTCGAGCGGTGAACGGTCGGGGTTGCCTTTGTATTTGGTGGGATTCCGCAAAATATCTCCATATCCGAAGCCATAGCGGGCCTCTATTGAAAATTCAACACGGCGCTGTGGCCCAAGCAGGAATGCTAAACCGGCACCACCGCAGAGTCCGTAATCAAAACGGTTGTCCCGGTTGAGTTGCATGGTGTAAGTTCCGCTTTCAATAACCCCATTGGTCTTAGATTGGCGGGAGTAGGTCGAATTCAGGTTATAGGAGGCCTGTATGCCGAGGTTGATGAAAAAGCGGGCTCTGCGTTGAAAAAGGTAGAAGTGAGGTTGCCAAATCAAAGGTATCTCGATCGAGTTGATTGTCCGGTGATAACTTTCATCCGATCCAAATGACTCATCGTAATTGAACCCTTTTTGCTTGAACAGCAAGTCGATCTCAATACCCCCTACATATTTGGTTTCACTGTAAAATTTGTAGGAGAGTCCGCCAGCGTACAACCCCCATTCGATGCCGGTCTCTTTAGCAGGCTTGAAACGGGCCATACCGCCTCCCCAGCCTCCCATGACACCAATGTAATGTTGTGCCGAGAGACTGTCTGCACAAATCAACAATAGCAGACAGAACAGCAATCGGTATATCTTGATGTTTTTACGCATGGTCTCTTGGTCTCTAACCCCTTCCCGGAGTTGTATCTTGCTAGCTAATATCCATACCCTGTATTACCATACCCCTGGGTCCCATAACCTTGTGTTCCGTACCCTTGGGTGCCATATCCCTGAGTGCCGTACCCCTGGTTATTGTAGCCATTGGGGGTATTGGAATTGTGGTTGTGCATCTCATCCTGATAACGTTTTGCCCACTCTTCCATCATCTTTTGGCGACGAATCGCCTCAAGTCGGTCAATGCGTTGTTGCATTTTTTCCATCGTCACAGGGGCAAACAGATCGTTCATGTCCACGTCGAACGATAATTCCCAATTCTCTTTGGCCATAATGGCCTCTTTCCCGTCCGGACCTACAAAAAGTTCGACCCGTTCAGGTTGGCGTCGCTCCGGTAATGAACCGCCATCCCATTTGCCGTTCTTATTGAGATCTTCAATCACTTTGATCCGGACCTCTGCCGGATTGATATAGCGGAAATAGTGTTCACCGGTAGTAAGATGTGCTCGTTCCTGAAGGGTGTTATCGGTGGGATCCAATAACTGTACAATATATTCGCTATCAGGATTCTTTCCTTTGATATTGAGAATGATTGTACCGAATTTGTCAGGTGACATAATATCGAACTCGCTGCGCAGCGTGTCGTTTTTCTCCCCATTCATGTTAACGAATGTTTCAGCCGGGATCATGAGTGCATAACGTCCTCCCGGTACCCAGTCTGCTTTGAGCCTCCATTGACGCAGTTGAATCGTATCCTGTACAAAATGAACAGGGATGCGTTTGGTTTTTCGTGGTTGTTCGTTGTTCGCATTTGACGACGATGTCGTAGTGGAGCGGGAGGTACGGGTATTCCGCGAAGTGCTCGAGGATCCCTCTTCATCGAGAATCTGCTCCAAAACAATTGCGTTGCTGTCCACACTCGAGAGAGGAGCTGTGAAGACAAACTTGATATGCTCTTCCGGATTGACGGAGTTTGCAGGTGTTACATTGACCGCGAAGGGATTCCGTTTGGGAGTATCCTCCTCTTTCTCCTTTTTGCGGGCAGACTGTTTGATTTGGGGTGCTTTCCATCCCAACTTCAGATTGACGGTATCGATTCGCATGCGATAAGCCGTATCTTGTCCATGATAGATGAGACGTCCCTTGAGCGTATCGGGCATCTTTTCGATCTTCGAAAGATCGAACCAAAGTTCCATACTGTCGTGTCGAGGTGTCAAGTATTCCGTTTTGATCAGCGAGGAGTCTATACTGTCGAAACTCAACTCTTCGATTTTGGGGAATGGAGCTGTGAAATAGAGGCTGACCTTATTTTGCAGCGGCCGGCTTGAACTGGAATAGGTCTGGCGCTTGTTCGGGGTATCCATGAACATCCGCATTTGAACCTGCGGTTGTGCTTGCAGGTACATGCGCGTCGAATCGAACCAGACGTCAAATGGAGGCATCTGGGCCGGATTATAGGTGCTGTCTAAAAACGCAATGCGATCGACTCCAGGTTCGTATTGCTGGTTACTATTGTTGTCTTCAAAACCATACACCCGATACGCCATCGGTTTCAGGTTTTCCGTGAGGAAAATTCCATTGGGGAATGAGCGCCCTACTGCCAGCGGTTTCGATTTGAAAATGGTGGAGTCCCGTTCCAATGAGTCTGCCTTCGGGTCGAAAAAGAGCAGGAAAACTTTGCCGACCGTATCATTGGTCTCTGCGTCAACTGTGTAGCCAGACATCATCAGTGAATCGATCTCCTTGCCGGTGGAAAAGACGTAACGTAAACCTGTATATGGGTTCCCTTCGTTGTTGTCGGAGACACTCTGTCCGAAATTGAGCGAGTAGGTCTGATCCGGCAACAGCGTGTCTTGGATGTCTATTTGAATGCCTCGTCCTTTCAAAGTGACGCTCGGCGTTTTTTTCATGAACGGTGATGTGTAAAACTCCTTTTGCTGGTCTTTGAGCTGCACATATTCGTTGAATTCGATATAGACCCGTTTCGATTTGAAATCAATGGTTCCATAAGCCGGAGTCATTGTAATCACAACGGGAGGCAACGAATCTTTCGGACCTCCCTGAGGCATGGTAACCCGTGCACAACGCCACAACCCGGCTGTTGCGAAAAGTCCCACCAAAAAGATATAGATGAAACCTTTGATTAGATGGTAGAATGTACGGTTCATCGTGCCGGATTATTTGCGGAAAACTTGCGAAATCTCTTTACGAGCATCACGTTCCTTGATATATTCCCGTTTGTCGAAGCTCTTGCGTCCTTTACCCAAGCCGATTTGGAGCTTGGCCAACCCCCGTTCGTTAATGAACAGTTTGAGACCGACAACGCTCAGCCCTTTGTCTTGCAGGGAACGTTGTAATTTGAGCAACTCTTTGCGATTGAGCAGCAGTTTGCGGTCACGTTTGGGCATGTGGTTGTTGTAGGTCCCCCAGTGATACTCGGAAATGTTCATGCCCCGGACAAACAACTCGCCATTGTTGAAGTAGCAGTAACAATCCGTTAACGACGCTTTGCCCAGCCGCAACGATTTGATCTCGGTGCCGGTCAATACGATACCTGCAATATAGGTGTCGAGGATTTCAAAGTCGTATGTCGCCCGTTTGTTGCGTATCGATATGTTGCGGTAATCTGACATCTTAAAACCGGAATAAGTCGGTGAATGATCACTCGTTCCGCAAAATTAACAAAATAGATTGAATTGCTACCGCCTCTTACTTGTATTGCGGCCGGTTTTGCCAACGCTTATTCCCCTGTTTGTTGTTTTTGCCATTGTTTTTGTTGCCGGTGCGATTGGCAGGGAGATGATTTTTGCGAGCGCGATTGTTGGTTTGAGCTTGTTTGTAGTCGTTACGGGCCGAATTGATCTCCTCTTCAGTTAAAGTGATAACGCCTTGAGACATTTTATG
>ERZ791891.1184-NODE-1184-length-10202-cov-37.246970_pt1 | contig 10202 bp, 10 predicted proteins | sample MGYA00510155_ERZ791891 | MGnify/ENA primary metagenome ERZ791891 (study PRJEB30046, sample SAMN00792061) | human gut metagenome | study: EMG produced TPA metagenomics assembly of the A metagenome-wide association study of gut microbiota in type 2... | reverse complement strand
CGCTTGAGCCTCGGCCACAAGCAGTTGGAGAAGAACCCATGGGATGAGTATGAGACAATCTACACTCCAGGTTCAGTACACAAGGGTACTATCGTTGAGATGATGGATAAGGGTGCTGTAGTTGCTCTCGCAGAGGGTGGCGAAGGCTTCGCTACTCCAAAGCACCTCACCAAGGAGGACGGCTCAATGGCTAAGAAGGGCGAGGAGCTCGACTTCAAGGTAATCGAGTTTGTTAAGGAGACAAAGCGTATCATCCTCTCTCACTCTCGTACATTCGAGGAGGGCAAGGACGAGCCAATCGCTAAGCCAGCTCACAAGCGTGGTGGTAACGGTGGTCGCAAGAACGAGACTCCAGCTATCAACAACGTAGCTGCTGGTACTTCACTCGGCGACATCGATGCTCTTGCTAAGTTGAAGGCTCAGATGGAGGGCAAGGCTTAATCTCCTAGAGATAAAGCATTTGCTATTCATTAGCTAAATAAAATTTTTAAGGGGACTGAAATTTCAGGTTTGAGATTTCAGTCCCTTTTTTTTGTGTGTATAGGTGGCAAAAAAAATATTTTTATCACTTCATCTACTATAGTCACGAAGTATTCATTTCTTTGGTTATGTCACGGAATTTTCATTTTTTTTGCAATGCGTAAGGCAATGTCGCCTTTGCATAAAACAAAAGCAATGAAAAAGAAGACAAAAAACAAACCAAGAACCAAGGCTACCATCTACATAAAATATGATGCAGAGAAGGCCGAAAACCTCATTGGCTACGCCACAAGATGGGGCATCCGTAGATCAGAAACCTTGAACATCAGCCGATTCATCCGAATGTTGATTGAGAAATACGATATTACGAAATCAGCCTTTCACGAGACAAGTGGAATACACAATATGGCGTTCAACAAATACCAGAACGTACCCGACAACTGCTGCCTGTCAACGGAAGCTATCGAGCGAATTGCCGTGTGCATCCTCCTCCTGGAACCACCCCTCAACGAAGACCCAGACTTTGAAGTTGACTGCGTGAAAAAGAAAGGAGGCTTCCGTGGGGTGATTGCCAACATGAGCAAAAAAGATATCGACGATATGAGAGAGGAATTTCGTAAAGCATTCGGAACATTCGGTTTTTATCTGACCCTCTCCATCAAGAGCCTGGATGAGCTTAACGAAATGAATGTATTATACTTCAACATATTCACTAACGTAAATGGTAAATTGAAATGAAAAACAACACAACAATCCACACAAGCAAGTGCTCTGACAGCGATTCGGGCTATCAGGTGGCAGGCGGCTACACCATCCAGCCGCTCACCACCTGCATCGATATCAATACGGAGCGAAGACTCATCGCCAGCTGGCATACCAGCGGGCTGAGTGACGTGCAGATCCGCAAAATGCTGATGCTCTACTTCGGAGAACCAGCATGGATGAATCTGCAGAAACTGTATGACTGCAACAGATTTTCACAGATTGCAACGGGGTTAAGATTCCGCAGCAGACAGGAATTCGTTGAACTCCTACTCAGATGTGCAGGATTCGGATTCATCTGGAAGAACAAAGAGGAGCCTCACACTGGCAAAAATCTTCTTGCCTTCTACACTCCCATCTGGCATGTTTGCGATGAAACAGATATGGTTAACGAGCAGGATTCCGGCGAAAATCTGCAAGATAACTTGGGCTATATTAATAATAATATATATATTATAAAGAAAAATAATAAAAAGAAAAATATAAGCAAGTATGTTAGCCCAAGTCAACTTGCAAATTCACCCGAACACGAGAAGAAAGTGGAAGCTGCTGCCAAGGAGCTTATCCACTTCATCGGAACCGATCCTGATGCTTATGCCAAGGTGGTGAAACCAGTGAATGATATCACGCAGAAAGCGAATCCGGATCTCTTCACAAATCCGGGGGACGCCTGTCCCAGCAATATGGCTACGAATATTTTCTTCAACAAATATCTGTACCCCTATCTGCTGACACATAGCGAGCGATTGATGAAAATCCAGAGTATCCTGGGCAAAAGCATCTGGCTCGCCAATCTCATCAAATACGATTTCATGCAGAAGAACATCATGCGTGCCGTGAATGATGCCACCAAGTACCTCAAGCTGCATGCGGCTGAAATGATGCGGCAGTACCGACCGATCTCGAATTTCGAGTATCAGGACAAGGTGTCGAAACAGCGATTCTATGATACGACACGATGTGATGGAACTCCGGAGCAGCATCGAATACCACCGGATGCTGCGCCGAGACCATCCGGCAACGCTGCCTGGAACAAATTCTCACACACCTGGGTGAGTCCAAAGTAAATCACTGTCAAGCAGAAAAAGCTTTCACAATAAAACAAACAATACAACAACAACATAAAAATCCTAAAAACATGGAAGAAGACCAACAAAATCAAAACAAAAACGAGAAGCCACGTTACTATGCTACCGACTTCAATGAAATCAAGGAAAATCTCTCTGATAAAGAGAAGCTGCTCTTCGAGAGATACAAGGAAATGCTGAGCGGCATCATCCCTGCTGATGATGCTCCATCCCTCAAGACCCTCCTCAATCACCTGAAGAACATCAGCCAGAAAACCATGAAGCTGATGGCTGGAGGAAAGCTCGACATCCAAGTGACCTGCCCGAAATGCGGAAAGCGTCACTGCTTCATCAAGGTAGATAACGGATTGACCCACTGCTGGTCGTGCAACTGGAGCGGATACCTGGAGGAGATGAAATCACTGCTCGGAAAGGGCAGCGGTAAGGTGAACGGAAACTACTACGCCAATGCCCAGAAAAAGCAGCAGGATGAACACAAGGCCAAAGACTACGTGCCCATGCTGCCCGACGACTTCCGCGAGATAGATGCCGAAACCCGATCCTGGCTCTACCCCATCTACCCCTTCAAGACCCAGGAAGAGCAGCAGCAGTTCATCGACCACTTCCACCCCGCCAACCTCCTCTCGCGCCATCCCAAGTCCCGTCCCCTGATTACCGCCAGCGAACTCGCCTCGCTCCAGTCGATGGTGCAGCGATACATCCAGGCAATGAAGCTCTCGCCCGACATCATCGTCCAGGAAGGAGTGATGTGCGCATGGATGAAGCAGAATGCGGATGACACCAAAAGCGAGGACCCGAAAGGCGTGGAGATGGTGCCTGCTATCGCCTACTGCAACTATCTGGACGGCAAGATCATCAACGTGAAGTTCCGCTCCGTGCAGCAGCACCCCATCACAGGCGAGTGGAGCAAGCTCTTCTGCCAGGTTTCCCCCACCAAGCCCTGCGCCCCCTACGGCATCGACAGCATCAACCTGCTCCGCCCCGACGCTCAGCCCATCCGCCAGCTCATCATCACCGAGGGCGAAAAGGACCGACTCACGCTGATGACCTGCGGATTCCCCTACGTGCTGAGCATCGCCAACGGTGCCAGCACCAACATCGAGGAGAGTCACGAGGCTTTCGACGAGTGGATTCAGCAGGCAGGCGAAATCATCATCTGCGGCGATACCGACCGCCCGGGCCGCCGACTGGTGAAACTCCTGATAGAGCAATACCAGACCCGCGCCAAGGTTACCACGCTGCCGCAGGGCAAGAAGGACATCAGCGAGGTATATGATGCCTTCGGAAGCCGCGAGGTGCAGCGAATCATAGCCGAGGCGCAGGGCATCAGCGACGCCGACATCTACGACCTCTCCGAGCACAAGGAGGACATCCTCGACATCATGATGGGCAACTACGACCGTGGCTACGAGGTGGGGATGGGCGGACTCACCGACGGCATCTTCCACCCCACTTCCGAGGGCGGACTCATCATCCTCACCGGTCGCCCGAACTCGGGAAAGACGGATTTCCTCAACTGCCTGATGGCGCATCTGATGTACCACAACCAGAAGCGCGTGGCGTTCTTCTCGTTCGAGAAACCTATCAAGGGCAAGCACGTGAGGGAGATTGCCCGCATAGCCCTGGGGGTGAGGAACACGGAGAATATGGACGGCGCTGAATCGCCCGAAGAGGCAAGGCAGGAGAACCGCAGGGTGCTGGATTTCCTGTCGGAGCACATGGTGGATTTCGACACGAAGACCCGTCTGCCCGACAGCAACTACATCATCGGAATGATGGAGGCGATGATGAACCGCAAGAAGCAGAAGATAGATTATCTGGTGATAGACCCGTATGTATTCATCAACATGACCGAGGGCGGCAGCCGTGCCACGGAGACGGAGAAGGTGAGACTGATGTTGACAAAGCTGCAGGCATGGAGCCGTACGCGCCACATCTGGACGGTGGTGGTGGCTCACCCGAGAATACAGTACAAGGACGGTCACGAGGCATTTCCGCCGCTGGATATCTACTCCGTAGCGGGCAGTGCCCAGTGGGCGAACCTCGCCGACTTCCTGCTCACCGTAAACCGAATCTCGAAGCCCGAGGAGGGAAAGATGTTTACCATCGTAGAGATGCTGAAGGTGAGAGACCAGGAGTTCTGTCATCCCGGAAAGGTGTACTACGTACGCCAGCCCTGCGGCAGATACGACGAAAGGGAATCGGAAAACGACTGCATAGCCGAGGCGATGCAGGGCAAGGTGCTGGCGAAGGACGATGAACCCTGGAGATAATGAATTTCAAAAAACGATACGCCTATGACAAGAGAAGAGTACAACGAGCTGAGAGCCCGCGCCCACGAGCAGATGCTCGACGACTATAAGTGGATGCTGAAGCAGGAATCGGGCATCCGGGAGTGGCGATGTCCCAAGAGATGGATCATCGAGTTTGTACACGATGTAAGCGACTATGTGATGGTGAGAAGCAGCGGCGAGGAGGACGTGGGCGATGAGTGGCACGACGATCTCCTGCGCCCCATCCCCCTGCAGAAGCTCTACCGCCAGTTCTTCCAGAAGAGCTGCATTCCCCCACCCAATCATCCCGATAAGGCGCTGAGCAAGCTCAGGGGCATGGAGCAGCGCAACAGCATCTACCCCGACAGCATCACGAGATTCTACATGGAGCAGCTGCAGAAGAATCCTCCCTGCCGAATCATCGAGCTGCTGATCATGGAAGGAGGAGAAAGCTGAAAAGAGCCTCTATTGGTCTGGAACAGAGGCTCTTTTACCCTGCAATAGAGCCTCTTTTGGCGAAGAAATGAGCCTAAAACAAACGTTACGTTAGGCACATTTCCGACCCAAAAGAGGCTCAAATGATTTCCAAAACGGGGTAACCCTCAATGTAACCCTCACAGTAACCCCCAAACCCTTGACAAACTCGAAAAAATTTCGTATCTTTGCATCGTAAACCAATCAATAATGCTTATGGAAACACACACAATGTTAGAACTGGAGAGGATGCAGCAGATGCTCCTCTCCACTCACTTCGCCCTCGGAGAGTTTCTCCGCTCAGGCACCGCCATCAAGTATGGCATCGACAACACTCCACAAAGCTCCATGGTCATCATCCGTCTGATGATGCTGTGCGAGCAGGTGCTGGAACCACTTCGCCTGCATTGCGGCATCATCACCATCACGAGCGGGTATCGCTGTCCGCAGCTCAACCTAGCCGTACATGGCGTACCGGGCAGTCAGCATACCCTGGGCGAGGCTGCCGACATCTTCATCCCGAACGAGGAGATTCTGGCGAAGTACAGAAAATTCATAGAATCGAGCTGCACCTTCGACCAGCTGATCCTGGAGCCTCGCGGCGCCTCTCCCGGAAAGCACCGCTGGCTGCACGTCAGCTATACCATGCGACGCAAGAACCGTCAGCAGGTACTGATGTAAAATTTTCTCTAACAATACATAAAAACAGAAAGGAGATACAAAATGAAGAAAGACACATGGAAAACCGTTATCCAGATTGCGATTTCTATTCTCACGGCGATTGCCACCACCCTGGGGGTAACCTCGTGCATGGGTAGCTAACGCAGATTCTGCGGATTCTTATTCATCGTTTTTTACTTCATCGTTTTTTACTTCATCGGATTACGCGGAGAAATCGGAACATTCTTGCTTCCCGGATTACGCACGGATTTTAGACGGAAAGCGACCTATGCGGTCGAGGCACTTAAACCACCTGTTATAAGATCACGCTGTTCCGGTTCCTCAACCGAACAGATCGCTTTCCGGTTCCTCGACCGAACAGGTCGCTTTCCGTCTAAATTCCGTGCGTAATCCGTGCAGCAAGAATGAAATCCGATAACTCCGCGTAATCCGATGAAGAAAAATCCGATGAAGAAAAAATCGAAGAAAGAAAAATGATTGTTTAACCCTTTAAATCTAAATGAGTATGGCAAAATTCAGAAAAGTGAAGAACAACCGCAAGAACTCCCCTACCAAGGGAATGATCTACGGTAGAGCTGTAGTGAACAAAGTGGTGCACACCAGAGCCATCGCCAAGAAAATCACCGAGCGATGCACCGTGACAGAACCGGACATCCTAGCCGTGATCAACGCCCTGATGACAGAAATCTCTGCCAACATCGCCGACGGCAACAAGGTGGTGCTCGACGACTTCGGAAGCTTCAAGCTCGGCATCAGAACTACCCCAGCCGAAAGCGCCAGAAAGTTCACCGAAGCCAACATCAAGAACAAGTACATCATCTACTCACCTTACACTGTCATGGAACAGGGCAGACGAGTAAAGCCGATGCTCAGTGGCATCAAGATGGAGGAACTGACCGAGTACAACGGCATCGAAGACAAGGAAAATGGCGGCGGAACTTCAGGCGGAACTTCAGGCGACACCTCCGGCGGCACCGACAAGGACAACCCAAGCGGAGGCAACCCTCCATCAGGAGATACCGGAAAGGATAACACCGGAGGCGGTGAATCAGGCGGCGACGACAATGTAAATCTCTAAAATCAAGACTGAGCATTCCAAAAGGGATGCCCAGTCTTCTTTTTTTTTCCACAACACCATTTAACAAATAATCAGAAACATAAATAATATGCAAATAAAGTGAAAAATGTTTGGTACTTTCAAGTTTTCAGCGTAACTTTGCAACTGGAAAATTGAATCAACAGCGGCTATCCCCAAAAAGATAACGCTCTTATATAATAAAGGAAAGAATATGAAGACAATGGGTTTTAGAAAATTTATAACGCTATCTTTATCAACGGTTTGCGCCCTATCTCTCAGTTCATGCTTCAAGGATGAACCCCTCAATGCCGAATGCGACATCGAGCAGGCATACATACACCCGGGAAGCTGGCTGAAGCTGTGGTTCACAAACGCATCGGATACGCTCGTCAACGTGCAGAGCGACCAGGACAAGATAGAATTCACCATGAAGCCATTCGCCAGTCTCAAGAAGCAGGCACCGATGTTCCGACTCACTCCAGGAGCCACTATCCAACCGGAAAGCGGAAGTGTACACGATTTCTCCAAAGGTCCTGTTACATACGTGGTTACATCGGAAGACAAGCAGTGGACCCGCACCTATCAGGTGAGCATTAAGAAGGGTCAGACCACCATGCCAAACGAGATAGAATTCGAATTTGAAGACGCATATATCAGCAAAGGATACTACAACTGGCAAGAGAACTGGAACGGTGATCTCCTCGACATCTGGGCAACCGGAAACCCGGGATTCAAGATCAGCAACCCATCAGCAAAACCGGAGCAATATCCTACCGTGATGATAGAAAACGGCTATCAGGGAAAGGGCGTGAAGCTCACCACCCAGCGTACCAGCAAGCTTGCCGATATGGTGAGCAAGCCTATCGCTGCCGGCAACCTCTTCATCGGACAGTTTGATGCCACCGATGCCCTGCGAGATGCCATGAAAGCCACCAAGTTCGGTCGCCCATTCAGCTTCAGCGCCAAACCGGAAAAGCTGGAAGGCTGGTACAAGTATCAGGCTGGCGAGAAATTCACCGACAAGAATATGAACGAACTGAACCGCCATGACTACGGAACCATCTATGCCGTGCTCTATGAGAACATCGACGAGAACGGAGATGCAGTAGTACTCTATGGCGATAACGTACAGAGCAACAAGCAGATAGTAGCTCTCGCACTGGTAGGCGAAACCCGCGATGACAACGGCAAGATAGCCATCGGCAACACACCGGAATGGCATCACTTCAGCGTAGATTTCGATTATCAGTCCTACGGCAAGACCATCGACCCTGTGAAGCTGAAGAATGGCGGTTACAGTCTGGCCATCGTCTGCTCATCCAGTTCTGATGGCGCCAACTTCCTGGGAGCCGTAGGCAGCACCCTCTGGGTGGATAGTTTCAAACTGATTTGCAAATAGAAGAGGAGGAAACGGCAATGATGAACTGTAGAAAAAACTATAGAAAGAACTGTAGTATGAAAAAGATAACTGTATTGGCACTCCTGCTGGCATGCGGCACAGCATCATGGGCAGGAGACGGAAATAGCGCCTGGAACAAATATCTCCACGGCTATGAGTATCAGGCACGCGTGGCGTATAATCTGGGCGGCACAGCCCCTGTCGGCATGCCTGCCACCATCCGCACGCTTCACAGCTACACCCTTCGCCCTAACTTCAGTCTGGGCGTGGATGCCTATCACCCACTCTCCGGAAACTGGGGTTTCGTGGGAGGAATCCGCTTCGAGAACAAGAGCATGAAGACCGATGCGGGCGTCAAGAACTACTACATAAAAATAGTTCGTGGCGGCGAGGAGCTGCAGGGCGTCTTTACGGGCGATGTAGTGACCAAGGTGGATATGAGTCTCATCACCGTTCCGCTCCAGGCAACATACGATGTATGCGATAATCTCCGCTTCAAGCTGGGTCCATACGTAAGCTATGTTACCTCGAAAAAATTTGAGGGCTGGGCATACGATGGTTACCTCCGCCGCCAGGAGGAAGGTCATCCGAAGGGCGACCCGACGGGACAGAAGATAATGCTGGGTCATGACGAAGGCGAACGTGGCGACTACGACTTCAGCGACGACATGCGCAACTGGCAAGTGGGCGTAGATTTCGGAATAGACTGGAAGCTGAGCGACCGCTGGGGCATCTGCGCCGACCTGAGCTGGGGTCTGAACGGCATCTTCAAGAAAGATTTCGAGACCATCGAGCAGACGATGTATCCTATCTACGGCAGCATCGGCATCACGTATCAGCTGAAATAACAGATCATATTCTGAAGATATCTATATAATAATGTCCGCGTACATTATTATATATAACACAAGAGATATAAACAACAATTATTCATTAACATAAAAAAGAGAAGACAATGAAAAAGTTTATTTATTTGATGGCCATGGTTTGCACCCTTGGCTTCTTCACCGCTTGTAGCAGCGATGATGACAATGATGAGAAGGGATTTGTACGCAACGAGAAGATTGAAGGTACCTGGAATTTGCAAGAGGTTACAAAGCAGGATCTTGGCAACGGCAGCAAGTGGTACGATGGCTCAGCCAAGTTTACCTGGGATTGTCCAGAGGGTACAGTTCTCAAGATTGATATGGGCTTAGGCTATGAAATGCCTATGGACATCAACACCGTGATTTACCCATTGATGAACAACCTTGCCAACAGTTATCTTCCTAAGGTATTGAAGGACATCACCTTTACCAAGGATGGCAAGATTAACGCTACTTATGCAGAGGCATCTGACGATGAGAATGCAGTACCAGAGTGGAAGACTGCTGTGGGTTATGCAAGCTATACTGTTGCTAACGAGAATCTTATCCTTGTAACCATTGATGCCAATAAGGCTACCGAGGATATTGACGATGCAGCAGAGCAGGCACAGCTCAAGGCTATGTTGGAGCAGTACAAGCAGATTCCTGTTAACATTCGCTGGAATGGTAACAAGCCATATTTCTTTGTTGACAAGGCGTTTGTTCAGCCATTGATTGCAAATTTGGTGGTTATGATCGAAAAGGTTCCTACTACAGATATGGACGAAGAAGACTTGAACCAGTTAAAAATGCTTAAGAGCATCTTGAATCAGCTGCCAGCAATTATGGAGAAGACAACCAAGTTTGAGGCAGGTCTTGAATTGATCAAGTAAAGCGGAGAGCTTATAAAGTCCGAAAGGCTTATAAATGATAAGATCCCCAGCTATCTTTAAATGGATAGCTGGGGATTTTTATTTTGCTTCATAACGGGAACATAGGAATACCTGAAAAAAGAAAAATCCTCAGCTATCAAAGATAACTGAGGATTCCTTTAAAAATCTTTCAAATTACTTCACCTTAGCAACGATAGCCTTGAAAGCCTCTGGGTTGTTAACAGCGAGG
>ERZ791891.1166-NODE-1166-length-10352-cov-298.617947_pt1 | contig 10352 bp, 11 predicted proteins | sample MGYA00510155_ERZ791891 | MGnify/ENA primary metagenome ERZ791891 (study PRJEB30046, sample SAMN00792061) | human gut metagenome | study: EMG produced TPA metagenomics assembly of the A metagenome-wide association study of gut microbiota in type 2... | reverse complement strand
CAAGCTCTTTACTGCAATTGAGATTGCCATTGAGATTGCTTGCGGATTTTAGGTTGACATTGTTTTTTTCTCGTATTGCCTTTAATGTAGTGATGAACAAAGGCTGTTCTCCATATTGGATTGCAGCAGTCTCATTATTGTTGGCATTCGTATTGCATGTGGTGAATTTCAAGCAACCGTTTTATCTTGCAAATACAATGACCGGGGTATTCTTTATGAGCATCGGGTATCTTTATGCGAAGCGAGCAAAAATTACCCCCCCCATTTTGCTCGCCTACCTATTGGTATATCTGATGTCTCAGTCGTTCCCATCTTTCGTGGGTATGAGAAGTAACCACTTATATTATGGATTCTATTTATTGTGGATTATGTATTCGGTTAGTGGAATTGTATTGATAAATTTCTTAGCGCGCAAGTTCTTGAATAACACAAAAATATTGAGTTTCTTAGGAACATATTCTATGGAAATTTATTGTCTGCATTGGATACCTTTATTATTTATTTAGAATGAAATTTAAGTATTTATTTATAGCATTTTTAATTCTACAGTTTTCACATTGCCTTTCTTTTGTTGGATGGAATATAACACTTGGAAGCCGATTAGAAAAAGTAGTATTATTTGTTTTGGCCGTCTATTGTATTACAAATATAAAGAAAGTGCCACAAACTGGTATGAGACCTTTTGTTGCAGCCTATATGATTATTCCGTTTATTAGTATATTAGGATCATATTCTATTCATGGGCAAAGTGTCAGTGAAGGCTTTCTTGTTACAATGTTTTCTCTTTCTTATTTGTTCTTTTATCTCCTTAATATTTTAAAGGTAGATTATAATGTCGTGCTGAAGATGTGTATGATTTTGGGTGTGTTTTGGGTGGCAATGGAAGCCATCCAGCAATTTACATATCCTTCATATTGGTTCTCTACGCAAAAGGAATCTTTGGACAAAGTTATTGAGATTAGAAATGGTATTTACCGCTTTAATATGGAAGGGCGTGAGTTTGGACTTTTATTATTGTTCTACTCATTTCAAAAATATATGGAAAAGCCCCAAAAAAAGTTTCTTATAGGTATAGTATTAGGTCTTGTTGGCGTATATTTGCTTGCAACACGTCAGATTATGGCAGCCTCGGTGATATGCCTTCTTTATGGAATGTTTGCTAAGAAGAAAATAAAGATAACTTCTTTTATAGTCATGTTGATAATGGCATTTTTGATATATTATAATATGGATACTCTGTTTGGTGGTTTTATTGAAATGACGGAAGGGGTAGACGAAGATTATATACGCTTCATCGCATACGAATATTTTGGACTAACTTATAATGAAGGTAATATTTGGTCAATGTTGTTTGGCAATGGAATTGCAGGAGCATCAGCTTATGGTACTGAAATGAAGAAGTTGATGGATGTAGGTCTTTTTCAAGCGGACATAGGTATCGTTGGTATGTATAGCTGGTATGGAATTTTCTATGTGATAGCAGTTCTGGCTTTCTTTTCTTTTATTTTTGCCAAACGTAATAGTATAGATTTGTATCTAAAAATGTATGTGCTTTATATGTTTGTTACTACTCCTATGCTTCATCATTTTGGATATTCTACACACCATATTATGGCGTTGTGTATGATTCTATATTTGATTGATTGTTCTATGGAAAAGAATAAAAACACATTAAACTGTAATCTCATTAATGTATGAAGTTTTCAATAACAATACCAGCGTATAAGTCGAAATATCTATTTGAGGCCATAGAGAGTTGTCTTGCCCAGACCTATCAAGACTTTGAGGTGATTATCGTTGATGATGCTTCGCCAGAAAACTTGAAAACTGTGGTAAATCAATTCCATGATGGGCGTATCAGATATTTTCGGAATGAAAAGAATTGTGGTGCCTTAAATGTGGTAGACAACTGGAATATTTGCCTCTCTTACGCCACAGGCGATTATATCATTTGTATGGGTGATGATGACCGTCTTCTACCTAATTGTTTGGAAGTATATGCTTCATTGATGGAGAAATATCCTAATCTTGCTATCTATCATGGCTTAACCGAAATCATTGATGAAAATGGTAATGTGTCGAATATTCAAGAAGCTCGTCCGGAAAGGGAAGGTGTGTTTTCCATGATTAATGGAAGATTACGAAATCACAGAACACAATATATTGGTGATTGGGTGATGAGTCGTGAAAAACTGAACCAGATGCAAGGGTATGTTAATATGCCTTATGCTTGGGGAAGCGATGACTTAACAGCTTTTAAGCTTGCTTTGTATGATGGAGTGGCTAATACACAGATACCAGTCTTTCAATATCGTGTCAGTAGTTTAACTATTTCAAATAGTGGCCATTTTAGAGAAAAGGCTCGGACACAAATGAATGTCTTCGGCGAGTTGGAGAAGCTGTTGACTTTACACCTTTCTTTTGATGATGGAAAGGACGAAACATTTAGAATGTCAACTTTGAAAATAATGCCAGAAATCAAGCGTGTTAGCATACAAAATTATATAATGTCGGATTTGCGTTCTACAGGCTTGGTTAGCGGATTGTATTGGTGGCTGAAAAATATCCATCAATATGGCTTTTCTCGAAAGGAAGTTATAAAAACATGGGTTAAATCTTTAAGGTTTTAGTAAATAATAATGAAAATATTAATAGTTTCTAAATGCCCCACGCATCCTACCAATGCAGGTAATCGATGGGGTATATTGGCTCAGGCTGAGATTCTGATGAAGTTGGGCAACAAGGTGCATTTCCTGTATATCAAGGAGATGCCTTTGAAGAAAGACCCAGCTCCGTTTAGGCGTGATTATGAGGAGACGAAGGCTTATTGGGGTAAACGTTTCCATTGCTTTGAAGTGTCGAAAATAGCAAAAATCAAAGAAAGCCTTTGGGAAAAGTTTGATAATATTTTCCGCAATGGATATTATACGATAGACGAGCCTTATCCAAATGGCTTGACTTCTTATGCGAAAGAACTTCAAACTAAAGAACGTTTTGACATCTGTATCATTAATTATATTTACTTGACGAAGCTTTTCACGAAAGTCGGATTCCCGAAAACGGCAATCTTTACACATGATTGCTTATCGTATAAAGACTTGATGGTGGGTGAAAAATGTCGCACGATGAATGCGCACCAAGAGGCCACAGGACTGCAACGCTGTCAGCATATCTTTGCTGTGCAAGATGAGGAGATGGCATACTTCCATTTGCTTTCACCTCGCAGCAAGGTTTACAACATCTATAGCAAGTATGATTACCATCCTCAGAAGGTTGCGGGAAATCAAAACATCGTGTTCCTGTCGGGTGGCAACCAATATAATGTAAATGGCATTAGGTGGTTTGTTGATAAGGTCTTTCCTCATATTGTTCATCGATTCCCAGATGCTCAGCTTATCATTGGTGGTAGTATCTGTAAGGTGCTGAAAAATGTTGAAGGCATGAAAGGTGTAACATTATTTGGCTATGTTGACGACCCTGCCGACTTTTATGCTCAAGCCGATGTCGCCATCAATCCTGTCTATCAAGGCACTGGTTTGAAGATTAAGACCTTCGAGGCAATATCATACGATAAGGTGACGATAGTTCATCCTCATAGTATGGCTGGTGTGTTCCATAAAGATCAAGCTCCTCTGCTTGCTTCTGATAAGCCTGAGGATTGGGTGAAGTATCTGAAGCAGATTTGGGAGAAGCCTAGATATATCGAGTCTGTAAAAGAATATAACAAAAAATATCTTGATAAAATGAACGAGTTTGTTGTCAATGAGTATAAACGTTTTTTGAATGGCTGAGTGCAATGAAAAATTTGAGTTTCGCTCTATTTTCTCTCTACCGAGGACAATTAATGGGAATTGCCATACTGGGAGTTTGTGTGCTTCACGCTTTAGCTTGGGCAGGCGTAGAAGAAACTTTGGCAACTAAGGTTTTGAGTCTGATAGCAAGAGTTGCTTTCACGGAAGGATTTTTGTTCCTTTCTGGATTTGGGTTGTATTACTCTTTCTGTAAGAATGGAGACGTACACTCCTTTTATAAGAAGAGAATTCATAGAGTGCTACTGCCATATATGATAATGACTGCGCCGTTCTTTCTTTATCGTTTGATAGGTGGAAGTAATTCTTTGTCTGAAACTCTTCTGAAGAGTAGCTCCTTGTATTTCTGGTTCTTTGGCAATGATGGAATGTGGTATATATCAATGTCAATGGCGTTATATTTTGTCTTCCCATTTGCTTACCGATTCATTTTCGAGAATCAAGAGGAACGAGAGATTCTTTCAAGAACACTTCTGTTAGTTGTTGTTAGTATCTTAGGATGTTATGCTCTGTATCTATTTGTTCCAGATTATTATGATATGGTGACAATAGGAATCTCAAAAACTCCAATCTTCTTCATAGGTATGTTGTTCGGGCATTATGCCTTGAAGCAGAAAGCAATAACTCTTAAACAGATATTCGGGGGGGGGTATATTGTTATGCATAACATTCCTATTAAGGAATAAGAGTGAATTCTTCTTCCCATATTACCAGATAGCATATAGACTGTTGATGATGCCATTGGCTTGTGTAGTTTTGATGCTTATAAAAAGTGAAAAAATTGAAGCTGTGCTTTCATGGTTTGGCAAATATTCCTTGGAGATATATGTCTTGCAGATGTTGATGATAGGTATGGTTGATACAGTTTTGAAAGCTGTGGGCTTCCAATCAGATCATTATTCTGCTTGGCTGACACTTTTGACCTTTGGAATTATCTTGGCTGTCTGTATGCCAGTGCACAAAGGGATAGATAGAATTACAAAGAATAAATAAAACAACACACATTTTTTTTATAATTAAATTTTGAGACTATTATGATTATACGTAGTAAAGCACCACTCCGCCTAGGGTTGGCAGGAGGCGGTTCCGATGTTTCGCCATATAGCGATATATATGGAGGTTTGATTTTGAATGCAACAATTAATTTGTATGCATATTGTACAATTGAAGAGACTGATGACGATCTGATAACTATCAATGCGTTTGATGCGCATTGTAACAAAAGTTATCCAATGGCTGAAAGCTTGGAGATTGATGGTGAGGCAAGTCTCATCAAGGGTGTATATAACCGTGTGGTCAAGGACTTTGGCGTGGGTGCCAAGTCATTCAAGATAACCACCTATAATGATGCGCCTGCAGGCTCAGGTTTGGGTACATCCTCAACCATGGTAGTTTGCATTTTGAAATGTTTTGTGGAGTGGCTGGGCCTTCCGCTAGGTGATTATGAGATTTCACGTTTAGCTTATGAGATAGAACGTAAGGATTTAGGACTTTCTGGTGGAAAGCAAGATCAGTATGCAGCTGCTTTTGGAGGATTCAACTATATGGAGTTCCTGCAGAACGACATGGTTATTGTGAATCCGCTGAAGATCAAGCGATGGATTATCGATGAGCTGGAAGCAAGCATGCTTCTCTACTTTACTGGTAAGAGCCGTAGTAGTGCTGCTATCATTGAGGAACAGAAGTCGAATACCTCAAAGGGTGAGAATGATGCCGTGGAGGCAATGCATAAGATTAAGCAGAGTGCCAAGGACATGAAACTCGCTATTTTGAAGGGTGATATTGAAGGTTTTGCTAATATTCTTCGTGAAGGATGGGAGAACAAGAAGAAAATGGCCAACCATATCTCTAATCCTATGATAGAAGAGGCGATGAATGTAGCTATGGCTGCTGGTGCCAAGGCTGGCAAAGTTTCTGGTGCCGGTGGTGGCGGTTTCATCATGTTCGTGGTAGAGCCTACCCGTAAGAAGGAAGTAGAACTGGCTTTAAAGAAACTCAATGGTTTTGTGATGCCATTCCAATTCTCTGATGGTGGTGCTCATGGATGGAAAATCTATCCAACAGATAATGTAACTGCATTGAATAAGGTTCAGTATAAATAGATAATTAAAATGGAGAAACATATAGAGACTTTGATACAACGTTATCCACAGTTGGAGATTTGTAAAGATGATATATTAAAAGCTTACCAAATTCTAGAGGAAGCTTATTCGGCTGGTCGTAAGTTGCTGGTTGCCGGCAATGGAGGTTCGGCTTCTGACTCAGAACATATTGTTGGTGAGCTGATGAAGGAGTTTAAGTTGAAACGCAAGATTTATGCAGCGCAGATTGATAGGTTAATGCAGATAGATGCGGAGATGGGAACGGTGCTTGCCGACCATCTACAAGGTTCTCTTCCTGCCATCTCTTTGGTGGGAGAACCTTCATTGACTACTGCATTTATGAATGATGCCGTACCTGTTCTGATTTTTGCGCAACAGGTGAATGGTTTGGGCAGAGCAGGTGATGTCTTCTTGGGTATCTCAACTTCTGGTAACAGTAAGAATGTTCTTTATGCAGCAGTAGCGGCAAAGTCTAAGGGTTTGAAGGTGATTGGCTTGACAGGTCAGAAAGAAAATAAGTTGGAAACCTTTGCTGATGTCTGCATCCATGTGCCAGAGACAGAGACTTATAAGATTCAGGAACTCCATCTTCCTGTATATCATTGCTTATGCTTAATGCTTGAAGAGAAATTCTTTGGCAATCAGTAACTGAATATTATACACTATACATTATACATTATCAAACGATGAAAGTAGTACTTATGGCTGGCGGTAGAGGAACTCGTATCGCCGAATTATTCCCAAATATTCCTAAGCCGCTGATTCCTGTGGCTGGTATGCCTATCCTTGAAAGAGAAATTAGATCACTCTGTGCTCAGGGATTCAAGGATCTTGTCTTGACGGTAGGCTATCTTGCTGATAAGATTATGGCTTATTTCGGAGATGGCAGTCAGCTGGGAGTAAAGATAGATTATTTTGTGGAAGAGACTCCGTTGGGCAATGCAGGAGCATTGTACCGACTAAGAGAAAAATTAGGTGACGAGCCTTTTCTTCTCCTGAATGCCGATGCTGCCTTTGATGTGGATTTCAATCGCATGGTTGCATTCCACAAGGCTCATGGTGGTCTCGTTACTCTCTTTACTCATCCTAATTCCCATCCATACGATAGTGGATTGATTATTGCGGATGAGCATGGTGCTGTAGAAAAGTGGCTTGCAAAAGAAGACGAGCGTCCTCAATGGTATGAAAATCGTGTGAACGCTGGTCTGCATGTGATAAATCCAAAGGTGTTGGACATCAGTTTTAAGAATCTTGAGATAGATGATGAAACTGGTTTCCCTATGGGAAAGGTGGACTTGGACCGTCAGATTCTCAAACCTCTATGCGGTTCCAACAAAATGTTCTGCTATGACAGTCCAGAATATGTAAAGGACATGGGTACTCCAGAGCGTTTCCACCAAGTGGAGGCTGATTATAAAAATGGTGTTGTTCAGGCAAAGAACCTCAGTAACAAGCAGAAAGCCATATTCCTAGACCGTGATGGAACTATCAATAAATATGTAGGTTTCCTTCGTCATATCGAAGAGTTTGAATTGATAGAAGGCGTATCGGAAGCCATCAAACTGATTAATCAGAGCGGTTATCTTGCTATCGTTGTTACTAATCAGCCAGTCATCGCAAGAGGCGAAGTTTCTTGGGAAGAGCTCAACGAGATTCACAAGAAGATGGCTACGCTCTTGGGCAAAGATGGTGCGTATGTGGATGGTATATACATCTGTCCTCACCACCCAGACAAGGGCTTTGAGGGAGAGCGACCAGAATACAAGATAGACTGTGATTGCCGCAAGCCAAAGCCAGGGCTTTTGCTTCAGGCAGCCAAAGGCTTCAACATCGATTTGTCGGAATCATATATGATAGGTGACAGCCAACGTGATGTAGAAGCAGGCGAGAATGCTGGGGTCAAGAAAAGCATCAAGGTGGAAGAGAATAAGGAGAATGGATTGTTAGAGAAGGTAAATGAGGTATTGGGATGAAGAAAATTCTGTGGCTCACTGAAAGTTGGTCTTTAGATACGGACAAGGAAATTGTTCCGTATCTAAAGAAAAATAGTGGTTTTGATATAACGTGGGTCGTGGTTGCTAAAGGCGATGTTCCTTTGTTTAAGGAATATGATTTTGTTAAGCAGCCTTTCTCTATGAAAGACCCAAGGATGATTTCTTTTTATAGAAAGTTATTGAAAGAACACCAAGCAAAGGATGCTGATTTAATTTATTCTTCCTTTCACGGTTTTCCATTTTATTATCCAACTTTATGTTCATTTAAGTCATCTCGTCAGAAAGTTGTCCATGCTGCCCACAATGTGAATCCTTATCCAGTTTGGCCTTTGATGCTACGACTTGCTGTAAAGATGGAATTTTTCTTGAACTCTCATTTCCAAATGTTCTCCAAGCATACGGCACGATGGTTCAAGGAGCATTATCCAACCAAGTCGTTCTTCTATGCGCCGATGGTGGTGAAAGACTTCGGGGATGTGCAGACGGATAATTATAAGGTGAATAAGACAAAGGTGAACTTGTTGTTCTTTGGCAATGTAGTTGGCAATAAGCGACTGGACTTGTTGATTGATGCCGTGAAGGAACTACCTGTGGGGGTACAGCAGAAAGTTCATTTGAACATTTGCGGCAATTGCCGTATGGATAAGGAGGCTTTCTTGCAGCAGATAGGTGATTGCAAAAGTATTTCAACTTACTTCAAGCGCATACCTGATGAGGAGATTCCTGAGCTGTTCACCAAGCATCAGTTCTTCATGCTTCCATACCAAGACGTAGCGCAGAGTGGTCCGCACATGATTGCTTATAATTACAATCTGCCAGTTATAGCGAGTGATATTGATGGATTTGCAGAAAGAGTGGAAGACGGCAAGAATGGCTTCCTCTTCCATGTCAATGACAAGGAATCCTTGAAGGCGGCGATTACGAAGGCTGTGATGTTGAGTTCTGAGGAATACAAGAAGTTGAAGAAAAATCTTCAAGAGTATGTGGATGAAAACTATAGCCTTAAGGCAGTTTCGGGAAAGTATGTTGAATATTTCAAAACTATATTGTAGCTATGAACATAAAAAATGCAATTAAATATGCAACCCCTGTAGTGTATTTGCGAATTCTATATTCTAAGATGTTGGAAGCAAGAATAGCAACAAAATATCTTGCAACAGCAGGAATGCGCAAAGATGCCAACAAATTGTATGTAGACTTGTTTATTAGAACTCATGCTTTGGAGAAAGGAATGTCTATAGGTAAGGTACGATATGGATTTGGTAAACCAAAAGCAAAGAGTTTGATCAAAGATTTGCAATTATTTCTCAATCTTGGAGGAGAAAAGGCTTTTGCTATAGAGAGTGCGTCTATTATCAGAAAATATATTGAGTTTAATGAAAATGGTGGTGCTGATATGTCAGAAATCGTTTTTTTGCTCAATGATTTTCTGAATAAAAACGCCATGTCTTGTACGGAGGAAGGCGGTATATACGTCCTTTCACACCAAGATGTAAAGACTCAGGAAAAGGCTTCTTTTGATATCTTTTCTCAATCGAGATTTTCTGTTCGTGACTTCGGGGATATTCCTATTAATAGAGAGAACATTGAAAAAGCTTTGAAGTTGTGTGAACGTACTCCTTCTGCATGTAATCGTCAAAGTCAACATATCCACATCTATTTAAATAAGGCAGATGTAGAAAAGATAGGAAAGTTGCAGATGGGATGCAATGGCTTTTACGAAGATATGCAAGGTGCCATTCTTGTTTGTAGCGATATGAGATTTTACAATTTCCAAGAGCTTAATCAAGCTTTTGTTGATGGTGGTCTCTATGCAATGAACTTGATGTATGCGCTTCATTTTTATGATATAGCCAATATTCCATTGACCATGGCGCATAAGGAGAACTACTTGAATTATTTCAAGAAGGAAATGGGGGTGTCTGAATATGAAAGACCTGTTTTGTTGATAGGAATAGGAAGCTATAAAGATTCTTGGAAAGTCGCTCAGTCTAATAGAAAAGATTGGCATGATTATACAGAGTGGAAATAAAAACGATCTTTAAAAGTTTTCAATATGATTAGATTTATTCAAAGTTATGCCGTTCCAGAATCCATTGGTGATTCAACCATTTTCAAGGCGGTTGTAAGTCATTTCAAAGATGATGTTGTGGTTGTTCCCGATAAGTTTGAGAATATCGTAAACAATAATACCGACTGCTATTATCTTTTGGAAAAACTTCCATCTCATCTTTTAATGCTGAAGGGAGAGAAAATCATGAAAAAGCAGAGGAAAAATAAAAAGAAGAAAAAGTAAAAAGTATACAAAATGAAGAACAACATCAAAGTGCTTTTTGGCAGTATTCTTTTACTGCCGCAGATAGTAACGTATCTGGTCTGCACTATTTCGGGAGGGGGAGGCTGTCCGAAAATTTAATTAGGGAAGCAAACAACTGAATTGAGCATTT
>ERZ791891.1161-NODE-1161-length-10365-cov-2.557711_pt1 | contig 10365 bp, 8 predicted proteins | sample MGYA00510155_ERZ791891 | MGnify/ENA primary metagenome ERZ791891 (study PRJEB30046, sample SAMN00792061) | human gut metagenome | study: EMG produced TPA metagenomics assembly of the A metagenome-wide association study of gut microbiota in type 2... | reverse complement strand
GTTGTCCACTTTGGATGATTATCTGGTAGCGGGTAAGAAACTGACTGGTACTCAACTGATATTGGAAATCAAGCCTCACAGAACCGAAGAAGCGGAAAATGAAGCGGTAAGAATCATTGTAGATAAAGTGAAAAAGATGCGAATGGAGAAACAGGTGGAATATATTTCATTCAGCATGAACATTTGCGAACAGTTGGTGAAACTGACTCCGGATTCGGAAATAGCTTATCTGAAAAGTGATGTGGCTCCTAAAGACCTGAAGGCGAAAGGAATTAATGGTATTGATTATTATATCAAGGTATTGGCTGAGAAACCGGAATGGATTGCTGAAGCACATCAGTTGGGTATGAAGGTGAATGTGTGGACAGTCAATGATATGGAGATGGTTCAGAAGATGATTGACCAGCAGGTGGATTATATAACTACTGATTATCCATTGGAAACTGAAAAGCTGATTCGGAAAAATGGAGGAGATTCTTAATAAAAATGTAATTCCTTTCAAATAGGGATGTAATAGGAACACAATACATTTGCACTGTAATTTAAAAAAGGATAATATGAAAGCTGGTTTATTAAAGAAAATCTCATTGGCTTTGGGATTGGTATTATGGGTGACAGGTTCTGTATGTGCATCGCCTGCTGACGAAGAAGGTGCTAACAAGGCTAATAACAATCTGGTAAAGGTTCTTGTTATAGGACTTCACGACAATGTGGAATCCAACTATTTTCCCGGCAGTATGATTACTGAGGAAACTGGAATACCGACTGATAGCATAGATTATACTTATAATCAGATTATAGCAAAGAATATTATTGCATCCAATAAGAATAAGAAATACCAGTTCGTTACTCCGGAAAAGGCGGCGGCCATCAGCAGTTTGTTGGATAAAATCAGACTGGAAGGTGAAGAAGAGGAGAGGTATGCGGATCTTAGTCAGGTGGATGATAATCGGTATGAACAGCTGATAAAGGATACTGATTCGGATTATGTATTATTTTTGAATCAGCATTATTTGAAATGGCAGGAAAAGCCTTTGCGTACTTTGTTTCATATCACCAGTTATTCTTTGTTTGATAAGAATCAGAAGGAAGTAACCCGAGGTAATAACTATTTTACCAGCATGAATTTGGAAAGTAAAGATAAGTTGAGTAAGGATAGTCGGAAAAGTTCTTCAAAGATAGTTTCCACTATTGTAAAAAGCTTGTCAAAGTGATGTCGTTATTCAGAAATTTATAAGAATAGGTGGGGCTGAAGTTCAAGACTTCAGCCCCCTTTTTCTATTTTCTTTTCAGATATTCGTACCCTATCCGGCAATACAGGCATTTTTTCTTATCGCAATATTCTTTCTTTAATTGTATCAAAGCTTGGCTGTCGGCGGCATTGGAGGCTTTCATTCCGCATTGTTCCCACATGCGGGTGATATAATTGTTCTCCGCTTTCAATTCTTCCAGAAAACTGCCGGCACGTGCACAAAGTACACGATTCCCTTTATGCAGTCCGTAAGCATAGAGAAATGTCACTACCGTGTTGATAATAAGTAAATCCAGTGAGGTGTTACTTAGAGTCTTCGGACGGGAAGGGGAAGAACCGCCAAATGTATAATGAGTGAGCCAGTATTCTGACGTTCCTCCTTTCAGAATATCTCTGACACCTTGTAGTGTTTCCGTTTCCATGATGCGAGAGAGCAGTCCGTAGGCACGATGATAAAGACATGCCAACTGTGCAATCCGTATATGCGGAAAATTAGCAGGACGTAGCCGGAGAAAACGCCATAGGGAAGCATCCATCGGGATAAGTCCGAATTTATGCTGTAGATAGGTGTACTCTTTTTTTAGCCGGAGATAGTATCCGTCTCCATCAGAATCTTCCAGAATGCCGGCTTGTCCAAAGAAGATGGCTTCTATCTGGAAAAGGTCGTTCCGATGCTTGTCTACTGCCCGGAAGGGAAGCCGATGAGCCCAGGTTTCGAAAGCGTCTCCGTTCAGCCCGAAACCGAAATTACGTGCCAGTGTGATAAAAAAAGCATCTTCCCAATTGCCTTGACAACGTTTTAACCGTTCATTCAATAAGGTCGCTTTTTGCTCGAATCTTTCCATCTGTAAGGCAGTCATCCATGAGTGGGCGGTGAAAGGGGGGAGTGAAGGAATGATGCGGTAACAAGGGGGGTAGCTGTCTGTTTCCAACAGTTCCTTGTAGTTGGTGCGGACCGCTTCCGGGCAGATGAGTTGTATTTGGGGGATTCTTTCTCCATTGCTCCTGCTGATTTCCGTATCTATTTCGGAGGCTATATGCAGAATGACAGAGTTGTAACCGGCATCTGCATGATGTCCGTGTTTGAACCAGTCTGAAGATCTTTCATGTATCTCGATATTGCCTATCCAAAGCACACCGTCCAGCTTGAGCTTGGCATTAAAAAAATCGGGACCGGCGTCGGTATTCGCCAGTCCCGTATCTATAACTTCCACTTGTTGGCCGGTTGTCGTTTTCAGTTCTTTGAGAGGAAATATTTTATGTTTCCATACATAGTGTAATAGTTGTTCCATGTTAATGAGGTGTAAATGTTTGGCAAATGTAATGGTTTACAACGAAAAACGCTATCTTTGTGGCTGAAATAACATTCGTAATTATGAAAATAGCATTAATAGGATACGGAAAGATGGGCAAGGAGATTGAAAAGGTTGCAGTTGCCCGCGGACATGAGATTGTGAGTATTATAGATGTTGATAATCAAGATGATTTTAATTCGGAAGCATTTAAATCAGCAGATGTGGCTATTGAGTTTACTAACCCGATGGTGGCATATGACAACTATATGAAAACTTTTGCTGCCGGTGTCAAATTGGTATCGGGCAGTACCGGATGGATGGACAAACATGGTGATGAGGTGAAAGAATTATGCACGAAAGGTGGAAAAACCTTGTTCTGGTCGTCTAACTTCAGTCTGGGTGTCGCTATATTCTCTGCTGTAAATAAATACTTGGCTAAGATAATGAATAACTTTCCCGCTTACGAGGTTTCCATGACCGAAACTCATCATATTCATAAACTGGATGCGCCCAGCGGAACAGCCATCACGCTGGCCGAAGGAATTCTGGAAAATATGAACCGCAAGAGTAAATGGGTGAAAGGGACCATGGTGGCACCGGATGGAACCGTGTCGGGAACATCGGAATGTGCCGAGAATGAGTTTCCTGTAAATTCGATCCGTGAAGGGGAGGTGTTTGGTATTCATACTATCCGCTATGACTCTGAGGCGGACAGCATCTCAATTACCCATGATGCCAAGAATCGGAAGGGGTTTGCCTTGGGAGCTGTTTTGGCGGCGGAATATACATCCAGGCATGAAGGGTTATTAGGAATGAGTGATTTATTTCAGTTTTAAGATATGATAAGAGCAACACGTACACAGTGGATTAAGTTTGCCGTTGTTCTGGCGCTTTACCTGATATTTCTTGTCTGGTTGAGAAGCTGGCTGGGATTGGTGGTTGTACCGTTTATCTTCGATGCGTATATCACAAAGAAGATTCCATGGACTTGGTGGAGAGAGTCCAAGAACCGTCATGTAGTGACTGTCATGGGATGGGTGGATGCTATTGTATTCGCACTGGTGGCGGTATACTTTGTCAACCTCTATTTCTTCCAGAACTATGTGATTCCTTCTTCCTCGCTGGAAAAATCATTGCTGACGGGTGATTATCTGTTTGTGAGTAAAATGAGTTATGGGCCCCGTGTGCCTCAGACTCCGCTGCACATGCCGTTGGCACAACACACACTGCCGTTTTTTAATTGTAAATCATACCTTGAGCATCCACAATGGGATTATAAACGGGTGAAAGGTTTGGGGGATGTACAGTTGAATGATATCGTTGTCTTTAACTTTCCGGCCGGAGATACAGTTGCCACCGGTGTGCCCAATGATGATATTTACCGTCTGAGTTATGGCGCAGGCAAGGAGCTGGCAAAACCGGTGGATTTGGCTTCCATGACTCCGGAGCAGCAACGGGTGGTCTATGATTATTATTATCAGTTGGGACGGGAGTACCTGAAAGAGAATCCACAGAACTTCGGTGAGATAATCAGCCGTCCGGTAGACCGCCGTGAGAACTACGTGAAGCGGTGTGTGGGTTTGCCCGGACAAACGCTGGAGATAAAGGATCGTATTATTTATTTGGATGGTAAAGCTAATAAAGAGCCTGATAATGTGCAGTATCGTTATCTGGTGAAAACCAAGCGTCCTATTCCCGATGACCTGGCTCATGAACTGGGTATCAGCAAGGAGGATATGATGATGTATTATACGGATGCTTCTGTTTATAATATGCCTCTGACGGAAAAAGCGAAAGCGGGTTTGTTGGCGCGTAAGGATATTGTAGTCAGTATTGAGAATACACCGGCTGATGATGCGGGGGGCTTGTACCCGCTGAATATGTATAAGAACTGGACTACGGATAACTACGGACCTGTATGGATTCCCAAAAAGGGAGAGACGGTGAAACTCACGATAGAGAATCTTCCTGTTTATGAGCGTCCTATTCATGTTTACGAGGGTAATGAACTGGCGGTGAAAGATGGAAAGATTTATATTAACGGCAAGGAAACCGATGAGTATACTTTCAAGATGGATTATTACTGGATGATGGGAGATAACCGTCATAATTCGGCTGACTCCCGTTTTTGGGGATTTGTTCCCGAAGATCATGTGGTGGGAAAACCTATCTTTATCTGGTTGTCATTGGATAATGACCGTGGCTGGCTGGATGGAAAAATACGTTGGAACCGATTGTTTACCTTTGTAGATAACATTAAATAAATTGCGCATACCCTGTATTCCTGTATGGATAAAAGCAATGCTTACTGCTGTCATTCTGGTACTGTTGGTAAAGACATTTGCTTTCACCTCCTGCACCATTCCCTCTACCGGTATGGAGAATAGCCTTTATCAAGGGGAAAGGGTTTTGGTGAATAAGTGGAGTTATGGGTTTCGTGTGCCTTTTTCTATCTGGCGGTGGCTGGGAAAAACTGCCGGGAAAGGGGATATTGTGTTGTTCAACAATCCTAATCCACGGTCTCCTCAGACGTCGGTGGGCAATCGGGAAGTGTTTATAAGCCGTGTGGTAGGAGTACCCGGAGATACGTTGATGTTGAATGATGAACTGTGGGTGACCGACGAACAAGTGTTGAGCCCGGATAGTAAATCTTTGTATGTCTATTCTCATACGGAAGAAGAAACGATGCAGGCTGCCATGCAGCAAGTGAACATTCAGGGAAACAGGTTGGTGGGGTATGCCGAGGGGAAGTATATACGTACCTTCAGTCATTATGAATATTACCTGTTAAAACAAAAACTGGCGGGAAAAGTGGATTTGATTCCTCTTTATCATAAGGATATAAGCAAGAGCCATCCCTTTGTGATCCCGGAAAAAGGGAAACCTGTCAAGGTATATCCTTGGAATGTGACCTTGTTGTGCAATACTATTGTCCGCCATGAAGGGAGAGTGGCTTCTGTCAGGGGAGATACCCTGTATGTAGGGGGAAAACCTGTAGAAGCCTATACATTTAATAAAAATTATTACTGGATGGCATCCAATAATCCGGTGAATCTGTGTGATTCGCGTTTATTCGGCCTGGTGCCCGATGACCATTTGATCGGTAAAGCTTGGCGCATTTGGTTTTCATCCAGAAAAGGGCGCATTTTTCAACGAGTGCAATAATGGAGAATACGATATATTTAAGTTCGGCCTATCTGGCCCCGGTGGAATATTATACAAAACTGTTTGCCTGTGAGAAGGTCTATGTGGAACAGTATGACAATTATGTGAAACAGACTTATCGCAACCGTTGTGTCATTGCGGCAGCCGACGGTCCGCTGGCACTGACTATCCCTACGGAAAAAAGCGGTACGCCTAAATGCCTGATGAAGGATGTCCGTATTTCGGATCATGGCAATTGGCGTCATATACATTGGAATGCTTTGGTGGCTGCATATAGAAACAGTCCTTTCTTTGAGTACTATGCTGATGATTTCCGCGTCTTTTATGAAAAGAAATATGCCTTCTTGTGGGATTATAATCAGGAAATTTGTTCTTTAGTATGCGATTTGATCGATATTCATCCCCATATGGAAGGAACAACGGAATATTGCATGGAATTTGTTCCGGGTGAGGTTGATTTTCGTGAGACTATTCATCCGAAGCGTGACTGGCGTAAGGCGGATGCTGACTTTTGCCCTAAACCTTACTATCAAGTTTTTGATGCCAAATACGGTTTTCTGCCGAATTTGAGTATCGCCGATCTTTTGTTTAATATGGGGCCGGAGAGCCTGATTGTTTTGCGAGATAGTGTTAAAGGTATAAACCATAAAGAATAATATCATGAATAATTTGTTTAGTGTAAAAGACCAGGTGGTGGTAATCACCGGTGGAACAGGGGTTTTGGGAAAGGCTATTGCCGCCCATTTGGCAGAAGAAGGTGCCAAGGTTGTTATATTAGGCCGTAAGGCAGAAGTAGGAAATGCCATTGTAAACGAAATCAAGGCCAAAGGCGGGGAAGCCATGTTTCTTGTAACGAATGTGTTGGATGAGGCTATATTGGAGCAGAATCTGAAGGATATTCTCGCAGCATATGGTCGTGTAGATGCATTGCTGAATGCAGCAGGAGGTAATATGCCGGGTGCTACGATTGCTCCTACAGGAAATTTCTTTGATTTGAAGGTCGATGAGTTCCAGAAAGTGCTTAATCTGAATCTTACCGGAACAGTTCTGCCTACACAGGTATTTTTGAAGCCGATGGTGGAACAGAAGAAAGGAGCTATTGTGAACTTCTCTTCTATGGCGGCATTCCGTCCGATGACCCGTGTATGTGGTTATGCGGCTGCAAAAGCGGGAATCTCTAATTTCACTGCGTTCATGGCCAATGAAGTGGCTACGAAATTTGGTGAAGGCATCCGCGTGAATGCCATTGCTCCGGGATTCTTCCTGACCGAACAGAACCGTACTTTGTTGACAAACGAAGATGGTACATATACTCAGCGTGGTAATGATGTGATTCGCCAGACTCCGTTCAAACGTTTCGGTAAAGCAGAGGAACTGTGTGGAACCATCCAGTATCTCATCAGCGATGCCAGCAGCTTTGTAACCGGTACAGTAGCCGTAGTAGATGGTGGTTTCAATGCATTTGCCATGTAACAAGTCTTTAGTTTTTAATTCTCAATTTTTTTATTTGATATGATTTTATGTGAGCAAACATGGCGCTGGTACGGACCGAATGATCCCGTATCATTGTGGGACATCAAACAAGCCGGAGCAACCGGTATTGTCAATGCCTTACATCATATTCCCAACGGTGAAGTATGGACGGTAGAGGAAATAATGAAGCGCAAGAAATTGATTGAAGAAGCAGGATTAACTTGGAGTGTCGTAGAATCCGTGCCCGTACACGAGCATATTAAGACACAGACAGGAGATTATCTGAGATATATCGAGAACTATAAACAGAGTTTGCGTAATCTGGCAGCATGTGGTATCTATATTGTGACTTATAACTTCATGCCTGTACTGGATTGGACCCGTACGGACCTGGCATATACGTTGCCCGATGGTTCCAAGGCATTGCGTTTTGAGCGGGCTGCTTTTGTAGCGTTCGATCTGTTTATCTTGAAACGTCCGGGAGCCGAAAAGGAATACTCGGCCGAAGAGATAGAAAAGGCAAAAGCGCGTCTGGCACAAATGGATGAGGAAGAAATTCATCGTCTGACACGAAATATGATTGCAGGATTGCCCGGTTCGGAGGAAAGTTTTACATTGGAGCAATTCCAAAATGAACTGGACCGTTACAAGGATATTGATGCGGACAAACTCCGCAATAACTTGATTTTCTTCTTGAAAGAAATTTGTCCGGTAGCCGATGAAGTGGGAGTAAAGCTCGTTATTCATCCGGACGATCCGCCTATGTCTATTCTGGGCTTGCCGCGCATTATGAGTACGGAGGCGGATTTCAAGCTGTTGGTGGAAGCTGTACCTAATCCGTCAAACGGACTTTGTCTGTGCTGTGGCTCATTTGGCGTATCTGCACAGAATGATTTGCCGGGTATCATGGAACGTTGGGGAGACCGTATCAATTTTGTTCATTTGCGCAGTACCCAACGTGATGCTGAAGGGAACTTTTATGAGGCGAATCATCTGGAGGGTGATGTGGACATGTATCATGTAGTTAAGAACCTGTTGAAAGTGCAGCAACGTCGTGGAATATCTATTCCTATGCGTCCGGATCATGGTCATCAGATGATAGATGATTTGAACAAGAAAACAAATCCGGGCTATTCTTGTTTGGGACGTATGCGTGGCCTTGCCGAGCTTCGTGGTTTGGAAAAAGGAATAGCGATGAGTATGGTGGCAGAGTAACTTCTTTTTAACATATAAAAATAAGACCTGAATGTCTTCCGGTATCCGGAGATCTTCAGGTCTTATTTTGTTTAAAGGCTGGATAATAGGGGCTTTCTAGACAAATACAGATATTAATTAGACAAATAAAGAGGTGCTGGCGGAATGGGAACGCCTATATTTGCAACAGTTTTTAATCTAATTAATCATTAAATTCTTTTATTATGAATAAAAAAATGAAACTGCTTTCAGTCCTTGGATTGGTGACAGCTATTCTGTTTTTGTTCTCGCCGATGGTGACAGCTCAATCCTTATCCATCAGTGGTAAGGTAATTGACAAAAACAGTCAGGAGCCTGTAATTGGGGCCAGTGTTTTAATTGAAGGAACCTCAAACGGTACGATAACCGATTTGGATGGTAATTTTATGCTTTCCAATGTTCCATCCAAAGGAAATCTAGTCGTGTCTTATATTGGTTATGCTACGCAAACTCTTCCAATCAATGGAAAAACTAGTTTCAGTATTGTCTTGGCTGAGGATACCGAAACGTTGGATGAAGTTGTTGTGGTAGGTTATGGTGTGCAGAAAAAAGTGAATCTTACCGGATCTGTCGCTTCTGTGAAAGGAGATGCGTTGGAACATCGTCCGGTAGTGGATGCAACACAGAGTTTGCAAGGTTTAGTTCCGGGTTTGTCAGTAAGCAATGGAGGATCGGGACGTCCTGGTGCTACCGGTTCGTTGAGTTTGCGTGGTCAAGGCAACTTGTCTGGAAATTCTGCTCCTTATGTATTGGTAGATGGTGTGGAAATGTCTCTTTCAGATGTAAACCCGAATGACATCGAGAATATTTCTGTATTAAAAGACGCGGCGGCTTGTGCTATTTATGGAGCACGTGCAGCTTACGGTGTGATTCTGGTGACAACTAAACAAGGTGAAGAAGGAAAGATGCGTGCCAGTTATCAAGGTACATTAGGATGGAGTGCTCCAACTGTGCTGCCGGATATGGTGAATTCACTTGACTTTGTGAAGTTTTGGAATGACGGTGTCAGCAATACAGGAGCTGCTAACCGTATGTATAGTGAGCAAAAAATAGCTGATTTGGAACAATATATGAGAGATCCGTCCAGTATTGACCCGTGGGGAGATTTGGCACCGGGTGAATCAACTCGGAACGCGGATTGGGAAATACGGATTATTTTGATCTGCACTATAAAAATTATAGCTTTAAGCATAACCACAATCTCAGTTTTAGCGGGGGTAGCAAGAAAGCACAATATTATGTTTCCGGAGGCTATTATAATGAGGACGGTATTTTGCGCTATGCTGATATGGACTATACACGCTATACGGTTAATGCCAATATCACTTCAGAATTGACTAAATGGTTGAAACTGAAATTCAACACTAAGTTTATGCATTCGGATAATAGGACTCCTTTTAATAATGAAGATCCGAAAACTGGACTTGACGGTGGTTTGAGTGAAGGATTTTATCATAGTTTGGCACGTTTCCGTCCTACGGTATCGGTTATTGACCCTAATGGACATTTTACGGAATTGTCTATGATTCCTTATTTGCAGAGTGGAACGTATACAGATACGCAACGTGACCGTTTTAATATCACTGCAGGTTTTGAATTGCAACCGCTGAAAGACTGGTTTATTTTCTTTGATTATACTTATAAGCAAATGAACTTGGAGTATGAAGCATTGAATGTGGCTCCCAGTATTTATGAGCAAGATGGGGTGACAATGACCAAAGTGGCGCGTTCTGAATTGGGAGTAGTGGAAGACGGTAAGTTTACACGTACTTATGGACGTACCCGTTATCAGACTATCAATTTTTATACAAACTACCAGTTCACTCTGAATGATCATCATAACTTTACATTAATGGGGGGGTATCAAGAAGAGGATAATGATTATAGCTATATGAAGAACTCTATTACAGGCTTGTATTCTACAAACAACCCTAATTTGGGTATGGG
>ERZ791891.1154-NODE-1154-length-10423-cov-5.934992_pt1 | contig 10423 bp, 10 predicted proteins | sample MGYA00510155_ERZ791891 | MGnify/ENA primary metagenome ERZ791891 (study PRJEB30046, sample SAMN00792061) | human gut metagenome | study: EMG produced TPA metagenomics assembly of the A metagenome-wide association study of gut microbiota in type 2... | reverse complement strand
GGTCGCTGCGCGCGCTGCTAGAGGAAACCGCCTGCCGCTATGGCGCGGAGCGTCTGGCGCTCGACTTGGAACGCGTAATGATGGACTTTCCCCTCCCCTGTCCCTCCGGCTGCGGCACACCGCTCACGCGCGAAGAGCTGCTCGCCCTGCGGGAAAAGCATCCATCGTCCGTCTATTTTTCCCGCGAGCTGATGGCGAAATATTTCACCTACTCCGCGGGAAATGGCACGCACTTCGTGCTGTTTGACGATGCAGAGACCTTGCGGCAAAAGGTCAAGCTTGCGCAGAATTTAGGCATTCAAACGGCGTTTCTCATGTTTCCGGAGATATCAGATCTTTTACCGGAGCTTTGAGCGGCGCGCTGCGCCGCGGGGGGGATAGCAGCGCAGCAGGCGCTGCACGGGGCAAAGGGGGCCATTCTCTTTCACAAAAGAGAATATCCCCCCTTACACCCCCCAAGAGAAAGGGCTTTGATTGGCAGTTTCGGGCTTGAACGACTTTTATGCCTCCGGAATGGGAATGCCTACGCGCGGCGTTGCCGCGTTAGAACTGCAAGACGATTTGCCTCTGCTTCTATTATCCGCTGTTGCGCAGCCGTTGGCGGCTCTGCTGCCTTACGGATGCGGCACACCCCTTGCGGGTGCCGCTCTGCCCATCTTGTAGAAGTACAGCCTAATTTCCGCCTACCGCCAGTCTCCACAATGCGGCGAGCGCAGCAATGCCGCTATTTCGCACGCAGTCTGCCGCCGTGCTACCGTCACTCGCGCCTCACGATAGTAAGGCGCGGTTGCAAGCGGTCACGAATCGCAGGGATTCATGGCGAAGCCATGTACACCGCACTTACATTGCGCAGCGCGTGCAGCCATTCAAGCTACAAACTGTCAATGTCGGGGGTCGAGGGGCCCTCCCCTCGCCTTTCTCTGGGGGATTCAAAGGGGGTATTCTCTTCGAAAAGAGAATACCCCCTTTGGTGCCGCGGCGCGCACGCCGCTCCCCCTCCCGCGCTCGCGCGGGAAAATCAAGGCACCCCTTTGGAAAAGGGTGTAAAAAAGACCCGCCACAACTGTGGCAGGTCTTTTTCTGAGCTAATTAGTAATAACGCTTGTTGCGGTTCTTACGGGCGGCCTCGCTCTTCTTGCGGCGCTTGACACTGGGGCTCTCATAGCACTCTCTCTTGCGGACCTCCGCCACGATACCGGCCTTGGCGCAGCTTCTCTTGAAGCGCTTGAGCGCGCTGTCGAGAGATTCGCCTTCCTTGACGTGGATCTCGGACATTTATGTTTTCCCTCCCTCCGATACACCCGGCTTGATCCTGGGCGCTCTTTAAGAGTCATTCACATGACTAACGGTGGTATTATATGAGAAAAATCACGGCTTGTCAATAATCTTTCCTCATATTTTTGAAAAAATCCGAAATTCCGCTCAGCAGGGCTTCACGATCAGGTTGACGAGCTTGTTCTTGACGTGGATGACCTTGACGATCTGCATGCCGGCGATGGCCTTGGCGACCTTCTCGCTCGCCTTCGCCGCTTCGACAACAGCATCCTGATCGCTGTCCACGGGGACGATGATCGTTCCCTTGAACTTGCCGCCCACCTGAACGGCCATCTCAACGGAGGAGGCGACGGTCTTGCTCTCGTCATACTCCGGCCACGCGCACTGCATCGCCATCTTGCCCTCGTACTTGGCGGCAAAGCCCTTCTGCTCCCACAGCTCTTCGACCATGTGGGGCGCGAACGGAGAGAGCATGAGCAGCAGCGCCTCAAAGTCGCCGCGGCTGAGGCCGTTCGAATAGAACTCGTTGACCATAGCCATGAGGGCGGCGATGGCGGTGTTCATCTTCAGCGTGTCAATATCGTCCGTGACCTTCTTGATGGTCTTGTGGACGATGGGCGCGTTCTTTTCGGAAACGCCATCTTCCTCCGTCACCTGATCGGCGAGGTTCCACACGCGGTCTAAGAAGCGCTTGCAGCCCTTGACGGCATCGTCCGACCAGGTGGCGACCTTTTCAAAATCGCCGATGAACATGATATAAAGGCGCATCGTGTCCGCGCCATAAGCCTTGACGACATCATCGGGGTTGACGACGTTGCCGAGGGACTTGCTCATCTTGACCGCCGGGCGCAGCGCCTGATTGCCGTACTTGGCGATCAGCGCGTCCTTCTCCTCCTGCGTGGAGACGTTGCCGACGTAGTGCGGGTTCTGGCCGAGGATCATGCCGTGGCTCGTGCGCTTGGCATAGGGCTCCTTCGTGTGGACAACGCCGATGTCGTAGAGGAACTTGTGCCAGAAGCGGGAGTAGAGAAGGTGCAGCGTGGTGTGCTCCATGCCGCCGTTATACCAGTCCACAGGGCCCCAGTACTGCTCCGCCTCGTGAGAGACAGGCTCATGGTCGTTGTGCGGATCCATATAGCGCAGGAAGTACCACGAAGAACCCGCCCACTGGGGCATGGTGTCGGTCTCGCGCTTGGCGTCGCACCCGCACTTGGGGCACTTGGTATTGACCCAGTCGGTCATCTTGGAGAGCGGGCTCTCGCCGTCGTCGGTCAGCTCGTAGCTGTCCACCTGCGGCAAAACGAGCGGAAGCTCCTCTTCGGGCACGGGCACCCAGCCGCACTTCGGGCAGTTGACGAGGGGGATGGGCTCGCCCCAGTAGCGCTGACGGGAGAAGACCCAGTCGCGCAGCTTGTAGTTGACCTTTTCATGGCCCCATCCCTGCTCGACGGCGTACTTCTTCATCGCGGGGATAGCCTCCTTGACGGTCATACCGTTTAAGAAGCCGGAGTTGACCATGATGCCGGTGTCATCCTTGAGCGTGAAGGCCTCCTTCGTGATGTCGCCGCCCTCGACGACCTCAACGATGGGCAGGCCGAACACCTTGGCGAAGTCCCAGTCGCGCTGGTCGTGGCCCGGAACGCCCATGACGATGCCGGTGCCGTAGCCCATCAAAACGTAGTCCGAAACAAACATCGGCACAACCTTGCCGGTCGCGGGGTTGATGACTTCAATGCCGTCGAGGCGAACGCCGGTCTTATCCTTGTTGAGCTCGCCGCGCTCAAAGTCGCTCTTGCGGGCGGCGGCAGCCTGATATGCCTCGACCTCGTCCCAGTTCTTGATGATGCCCTTCCACTTCTTGAGCAGCGGGTGCTCGGGAGAGATGACCGTGTACGTCACGCCGAACAGCGTATCGACACGGGTGGTGTAAACGGTGATATCATCCCCGGTGTTGGTCTTGAACGTGACCTCGGTACCGGTGGAGCGGCCGATCCAGTTGCGCTGCTGCGTCTTCACGCGCTCGATGTAGTCGACGTCGTCGAGATCGTCGATGAGGCGGTCGGCATACTTCGTGATGCGCAGCATCCACTGGCTCTTTTCCTTGCGGATAACGGGTGCGCCGCAGCGCTCGCACACGCCCTCGACGACCTCTTCGTTGGCCAGAACGCACTTGCAGCTCGTGCACCAGTTGACGGGCATCGTCGTTTTGTAGGCAAGGTCGTGCTTGAACAGCTGGAGGAAGATCCACTGCGTCCACTTATAATACTGCGGGTCGGTCGTGTCGATCACGCGGTCCCAGTCGAAGCCGTAGCCGAGCATCTTGAGCTGACGGGTGAAGTTCTTGATGTTCTGCTGCGTGACGATGGCGGGATGGATGTGGTTCTTGATGGCAAAGTTCTCCGTCGGCAGGCCGAAGGCGTCAAAGCCGATGGGGTTCAAGACATTGTAGCCCTGCATGCGCTTTTTGCGGCAGATGATGTCCATCGCCGTGAACGGGCGCGGGTGGCCGACGTGCAGACCCGCGGCGGAGGGGTACGGGAATTCGATCAGGCCGTAGAACTTGGGGCGCTTGTCCCCCGTCACGGCGGCGTAGGGCTTTACCTGCTCCCACTTGTCCTGCCATTTTTTCTCAATGGCTGCGAAATCGTACTTCATGGATCTTCTCCTTTATGTGAAATAGTGTTTTGATGCGAAAAAAGTCCCTGACCGTTTTTCAAACGGTCAGGGACGTAACGAACACATTACGCGATACCACCCTGATTCAGCGCACGGTTTCCCGTGAGCCCTCAGCGGCTTCATAGCCTTGCCCGTAACGGGGGCGACCGTTCCGCCCTTTCAGGCGGACTGCTCGGGAGTGAGTCATCCACGCGCATTTTCCCACCGGCTCGCACCGACCGCCGGCTCTCTTCAGGTGAAAATCACGCGTCTTTTTGCTCCGTCATCGCGTTTTGCATAAATTCAGCATGACCATTTTAGGCGTTTTGTCCCGCCTTGTCAAGCGTTATTTTTCCTCGGCGTGGGGCAGGATGGCGCTCAGGTCGACTTCCTCGCCGTCGGCCCACAGGTGCTCGAGGGAATAGAACTTGCGCGCCTCGTCGTTGAAGATGTGCACGACCACGCAGCCGTAGTCGAGCAGCACCCACGTGCCGCCGCGATAGCCCTCGCGGTGCAGCGGTTCCTCGCCCGCGAGCGTCAGCTTCTTTTCCACCTCGTCGCCCAGCGCGTTGATCTGCGTGTTGGACGTACCGGTGCAGATGACAAAGTACTCTGCGAGCGTCGTGATCTTGTCGATGCGGATGAGTCTGATCTCCTTACCCTTTTTGCTGTCGAGTGCCTTGACGGCGATCTCGGCCATTTCTCTTGCAGGTAACATAGGGGGTCTCCTTTTCTTATTTTGAGTTTTGATCTTTTTTATTCTTTTACGTTACGGGCGCAGCCATTCCGGCATTTCGTCGCTGCCGGCCGTGCCGCTGTTGTCGCCGGTCGTTCCGCTCTCGCCTGTACCCGGGTCGGTCGGCGTCACGGGGTCGACGGGCGTGGTGGGCTCACTTGGCGTGGTCGTACCGCTGTTATCGCCCGTGTTGCCCGGATCAACGGTCGTGCCGCCGCTGTTGTCACCGGTATTGCCGGGGTCGACCGTCGTGCCGCTGTTGTCGCCGGTATTGCCGGGATCGGTGGCCGTACCCGGGTCGGTCGTCGTGCCGCTGTCCCCTGTGCCGGTCTGTGAGCCGGAGGAGGAATGGTGGTTCTGCGGCTGGGCGGCCTTGCTGTCCTCCACATGTCCCGTGGACGAGGACACCGAGCCATCCGCGTTGACGGACATGATGTCAAGGTCGCGCATCGTGAATGTCTCGACAAACGGGCTGAGCTCGTTGTTGACGAGGTCCAGCAGCTCCTGCGCGTTCGGCGTCACGTAAGACTGCATTCTGTGGTACACGCGGCTGTAACACGATTTGTTCGTGTTCGGCATCGTGACGAAGTTGACATTCTCGATCTTGAGCCCGCCCATGACGGCCTGCGAGCCGAACCACAGCATTTCCTCAAACGTCAGGTCGGAGGTAACGTTGTTTTTCACCACGCGGGCAAAGTCGCCGATCTTCGTCACGTTCTTGAGCTGCAAAAGCTGCTCGATCATCGCCTTTAAAAGCGACTGCTGCGTCTTGATGCGGCCAAGGTCACCGTCGGCGTAGCCGTAGCGCGAGTCGGTGTCGTGGCGGTAACGCAGCACCTGCATCACGTCGCTGCCACTGAGAAGCCGGTAACCCTTCGTCTGGTGGATGTGCAGGTCCTGATAGGGGTCGTCGTAGTTCATGTTGCGCGGCACATCGTAATAGACGCCGCCCATGGCCTTCACGATCTCGCCGACGGCGTCCCATTCGACAATGACCTGATAGTCCGGTTCAAAGCCGACGAGCTGGGCAATCTCCTTATAGAGCGCCTTGATGCCCTTTTCGCCCCCGCCGTAGTAGTTGTAGACGGAGTTGATACGCTTGATATCCCACGGGACGTTGACCATCGTGTCGCGCGGGATGGACATGACGGTCGCCTTCTGGTTCGTCACGTCATAGCTCGCGAGCAGCATCGTGTCGGTGTTGCCGCCGCCGCCCGTGTCGCGGCCGAGAATGAGCACGGTGTAGAAATCCTTGCTCTTTCGCTCGCCGCCCGCCTTCGGGCGCACGCCGTCGCCATAGTCGATATCGTCGATCTGCTCACTATTGTTATTCTTGCTGTCAGTGTCCTTGCTCGGCAGCTCCGGCGCGCGGATTTTCAGCAGATAGCTGCCGCCGGCGACCACACCGCACAGCAGCGCGATGAGCAGCACCTTGGCAAAGAGCCTCCCTGGGTGGGAAAAGGTCTCCTTGACCTGCTCCCAGGCCTCGTCGCAGTTGCGCTCGAAAAAGCCCTCTTTCCGGTGCGTGTGCCGCCCCTCGTAATAGGGGTCTTCCCTGTCTCTCTCATAAATCTTTCTTTGATCACTCATGGGTATGTCCTCTCAGATACTCCAGCGCTTGCAGCGTGTTATGGTGAACGGGGTTGCCCATCTGCTCCATTTCCTCCACGGTCATGGCAAGGCCCATTTCAAGGCCCTTGTCCAAGTCTTCCCACACGACCTTGCGGAGGTCCTCCACGCCGTCGAAGTCGCGGTTCGGCTCGATGTAATCGGCAAGGTAGATGACCTTTTCAAGTAACGTCATATTTGCCTTGCCCGTCGTGTGCCACAGGATCGCGTTGTAAATCTCGTCGTCCGCGCCGAACACGTCGCGCGCGAGCGCCGCGCCGGTCTTGGCGTGCAGCAGCTTGAGCGCCTTTTTCTCCAGCTCGTCGAGTTCGATGTGGTAGTGTTCGCACATCGCGAGCTGCTCTTCCATCGAAAGACGCTTGGTCGAGTCATGCAGAAGCGCCGCAAAGCGCGCCTTTTCGACGTCCGCGCCGTACTTTTCCGCGAGCGCCTTGGCCGTCTGCTCGGTGCCGAGCACGTGCGGGATGCGCTTGGCCTTGAGGTAGGAGAGCGCGATGGGTCTCAGGTCCTCTAAGGTTAGACGTTTTAAATCGAGATTTGTTCCATAAAGATGCTTGCGGTAAATATATCCCAGCACCGCGGGGGCCAGAAGCCCATCCGTCTCCCTCTTCGGGATGCGCGCGCGCAGCTCCGTCGACGAGACGTCGACAAGGTTCGGCAGCGTCATCGTCACGATGCGGCTGCCCGGAAAGCGCTGGCCGAGGTACTTGCGCTGCGGGGCGAAAAGCTCCTCGCCGTCCTTTTCCGTGCGGCCAAAGGCGCACAGGCCCGCATGATCTCGTCCGGCTTGTACCAGTACTGGAACGTCAAGAACATGTCCGTCCCCATCAAAAGCCACAGCTCATCGTCGGGATGCTCCTCATGCAGAATGCGCAGCGTGTCCGCGGTGTAGCTCTTGCCGCCGCGCGCGATCTCCATGTCGGAGACCGTGACCTTCACGCCCGTGTCGAGCGCGATCTGCTCGCCCATCAGGCGCGTCATCGCAAGGCGGTCCTCCGCCCCCGCCGCATCGGCGGAGAGCATCTTGTGCGGCGGGATACCCGCCGGGATGAGCAGGAGCTCGTCGAGCCCCAGATATTTTGCCGCGCTCTCGGCCGCGGCCATATGACCCAGATGCGGCGGGGTGAAGCTGCCGCCGTAAATTCCGATCTTCAAGTTTGTTCGACCTCTTTTTCTCTTTTACACGGTCTTCTTCGCTGCCTTGGGCAGCACGATCTTGTCCTTCTTGTCCTTTTTGTGCGAGGGGCGGTAGAGCACGAATTTCGTGCCGATGACCTGCACCTGCTCGCTGCGCGTCAAGGCGCTCAGCTCGTCGCACGCCTCGCGCGCGGTGAGCATGCTGTTTTCAAGCACGCGGCACTTGATGAGCTCACGCGCCTCCAGCGCGTCGTTCGCCTGCTTGACGAGGTTGTCGCCGATACCGTCCTTGCCGATGTGGACGATCACGTCGAGGTCATTGGAAAGGCTGCGCAGATACGCGCGCTGTTTGCTGCTTAATTCCATAGTATTTCCTTATCCTTTTTATTGATGTTCCGCAAGATAATTCCTGAGCGTTTCCTTGAACGCACGCAGTGCCTTGCCGCGGTGCGAGATCTCCGCTTTTTCCTCCGCCGTCAGCTGTGCAAAGGTCTTCCGCTTGTCAGGCACGAAGAACACCGGATCGTAGCCGAAGCCGTTTTCGCCCATCGGCGCGAACGCGATCGTGCCCTCGACCTCGCCGTCGTCCTGCAAGACGTCGCCGTTCGGGAACGCGCAGGTGATCGTCGTGTGGAAGTGGGCGCGGCGGTCGGCCTGACCGTGCAGCATCTGCAAAAGAAGACGGTAGCGGCCGGTGTCATCCAGCCCCTCGCCGCCAAAGCGCGCGCTGTAAACGCCGGGGCCGCCGTTCAGCGCGTCGACGCACAGACCCGAATCGTCCGCGATGGCGGGGAGCTTCGTCGCCTCCATGACGGCCTTGGCCTTGAGAAGCGAATTCTCGGCAAAGGTCTCGCCCGTTTCCTCCACCTCGATCTTTACGCCGAGGTCGGCCTCCGACACGACCTCCACGCCGAGCTCGCCCAGAATAGCGCTCATTTCCTTCAATTTCTTGGGGTTCTGCGTTGCTAAAACAAATTTCATCGTCAAACCTCCCACGGGTCTTTTTCCCGTCTCTTCCTGCTTTTTTCTTCGCGCTTTTCTTCCTCGCGCTGCGCCTTGCGCTCTTCGCGCTGCGCGCTCATCTTTTCCTGCCATGCCGTGAACTTTTTGTCGAGCTTATCGAGCGGCCACTCGATCTCCGGCACGGGCACGATGACCACCTTGCAGCTCTCACAGTAACGGGCGGGCGTGTAATAATCTCCTAACAGCCCCGCTCTGCCAAGACAGACCTGTTCCTTCTCGTCGCCAAATCCGTCTTTGAGCATGCCGTCCTCACCTCTTGGACACCAGTAAATATCACGCAAGACAGGGATGGCTCCATCTCGCATTTCCTTTCCGCAATAGGGGCAAACAGATGTGATTTCCATATTCGTCTCCTTATTGTCTCGCAGGTTTATGATTTTCCCATCAGATGAGCGCCTTGACGTATTCCTCCGCGTTGAACGGCTGGAGATCGTCGATGCCCTCGCCGAGGCCGACGTACTTCACCGGCACGCCCAGCTCCTGCGCGATGGCAACGCAGATGCCGCCTTTGGCCGTGCCGTCGAGCTTCGTCAGGATAATGCCCGTCAGACCCGCCGTCTCGCGGAAGACCTTCGCCTGCTGCAATCCGTTCTGCCCCGTCGTCGCGTCGAGCACTAAAAGCGTCTCCTTCGCGGCGTCGGGCAGTTCTCGGTCGATGATCTTGCGGAGCTTCGAGAGTTCGTTCATCAGGTTCACCTTGTTGTGAAGTCTGCCCGCCGTGTCGCAGAGGACGACGTCAACACCTCTCGCCTTCGCCGCGGCGAGCGAGTCGAACAGCACCGCGCCGGGGTCCGCGCCTTCGACCGAGCGGACGATCTCGCACTCGGCGCGGTTTGCCCAAATTTCAAGCTGATCCGCCGCCGCCGCGCGGAACGTATCTGCCGCGCATAAAAGCACGCGCTTACCCTCGCCCTTCAGACGGTGGGCGATCTTGCCGATGGACGTGGTCTTGCCCACGCCGTTCACGCCGATGACCAGCACGACGCTCGGCTTGGTCGACAGGTCAAGCGCGGTGTCGCCCACGTTCAGCTTTTCAATCAAAATATCGCGCAGCGCCTGCTTCACATCGTCGCCGCGCTGGATGCTCTTCTGGTACACGACATCGCGCAGCTTTTTCACCGCGTCGTGCGCGACCGTTGCGCCGAGGTCAGCCATAATGAGGCTGTCCTCAAGCTCGTCATAGAATTCGTCGTCAATGGTCTCCCACACGATGGTGTCGAACCACGCCTTTTTGATCTTTGCAAAAATACCCATTTGTTTCTCCTCGCGCTTTATTCCTTAATGTTGAGTTCCTTCGCCATGTCGTTCATATTGATCGTCAGCACCTTGCTCACGCCGCGCTCCTGCATCGTGACGCCGTAAAGAACGTCCGCTGCCTCCATCGTGCCGCGGCGGTGCGTGATGACGATAAACTGCGTTTTGCTCGTGATGCGGCGCATGTAATTGGCCACGCGCACCACGTTCGGCTCGTCGAGCGCCGCCTCGATCTCATCCATGACGCAGAACGGCGTCGGATGGACCTTCAGGATGGCGAAGTACAGCGCGATGGCAACGAACGCCTTTTCGCCGCCCGAGAGCAGCGTGATCGTCTTGAGCGCCTTGCCCGGCGGCTGAACCTTGATCTCGATGCCGCAGGAGAGCACATCGTTCTCGTCCTCGAGCTCGAGCGTGGCCTTGCCGCCGCCGAACAGCTCCAAAAACGTCTCCTGGAAGCTCTCGCGGATCAGCGCGAACTGTTCTTTAAAGATGACGGTCATCTCGCTTGTGATGCTGTCGATCACGCCGACAAGCTCACCCTTTGCCTTTTCCACATCGTCGCGCTGGGTCGTAAGGTAGGTGTAGCGCGTATTCACGCGCTCGAATTCCTCGATCGCGCCGACGTTGACCGCGCCAAGGCCGCTGATGGCGCGCTTGAGCTCGCCGATGCGGCGGCTCGCCTTGGCGACACTCTCGAGCTCGATGCGCTGC
>ERZ791891.1117-NODE-1117-length-10684-cov-26.624518_pt1 | contig 10684 bp, 7 predicted proteins | sample MGYA00510155_ERZ791891 | MGnify/ENA primary metagenome ERZ791891 (study PRJEB30046, sample SAMN00792061) | human gut metagenome | study: EMG produced TPA metagenomics assembly of the A metagenome-wide association study of gut microbiota in type 2... | reverse complement strand
AGCTTCATCTGATGGTTTACACTGCTTTGTTGGATAGTCAGGCGAGTGAGCATGCTGCCCGTATGGTAGCCATGCAGACTGCTACGGATAATGCCGATGAACTCTTGCGTGAACTGAATCTTCAGTATAACAAGAGTCGTCAACAGGCCATTACGAATGAATTGCTCGATATTGTGGGAGGTAGCGTGAATAACTAAGCTTCCCCGTTTCATCATAAAAAAAGAGGGTGTGTCAAAAGTCCAAGACACACCCTCTTTTTTGTTGCTTCATAGTTTTTCTTCATCGGATTACGCTGAGTTAACGGAACATTCTTGCTTCACGGATTACGCACGGAATTTAAACGGATTTGGCCTTACGGCCATTGGGCTAGCGCATTCGCATTCCAGCTTTAGGGGGTATCGCCACGACCGTCAGGTCGAGTTTCCGTTTAAAATCCGTGAGTAATCCGAGGAAGGCGGTTAAGGTTCCGTTTATTCCGCGTAATCCGATGAATAATGATACACCCTCTTTTTTATGTCTTATTTTTTATTTGCCTGTATATTTCTTGATGGCTTTGATAAAAGTGTCGCCATATTTCTTGATCTTGAATTCTCCGATACCACTGATGAGACCGAATGCCTGGAGGGTGGTTGGCTTCATCCTGGTTAATTCGTGCAGACTCTTATCTGATAGCACGATATATGGAGGATAGCCCTGTTCATCGGCAAGATTCTTTCTGATCTTACGCAGATATTCAAAGAGCTTCTTGTCTTCTACATTGGATGTTTCATCCTCGAAAATCACACGCTCGGCATGAACCACAGGGATGCTGTTTCCTCTTGATGGTCTGTTGATCCTTTGCGGACGAGGAGAACGCTCTTCATTCTCAACAATCGCCAGCGAAACCTGATGTTCTCCCTTGAGGACCTTCCAGCCTAATGGCGTGACTTTCATCTGATTATGCATATTGTACGCCACTTCGAAGAACCCCATCTGCAGCATCTGGAGCATGTATGCCTGCCAGTCGCGGACGCTCACGTCCTTGCCCACACCAAAGGTCTTCAGTTCGTTGTAGTGGTTGCGAGCCACGGCAGGCGTCATCATCCCTCTCAATATCTCGATGCAGGTGCCCACGGCAATCTTTTCGCCCGCACGGACCACGGCACTCAGCGCCTTCTGGGTGAGCACGGTGCCATCGAAGGTATGGGGCGGATTCTTGCACACATCGCAATGACCGCAATCCTTCGCCGCCGTTTCTCCGAAATAATTCAGGAGGATTCTCCTTCGGCACACTCTCGATTCGGCGTATTCTTCCATTCTGCGCAGCTTTTCCAGATTCACCGCTTTCTGTCCGCTTTCTTCGCAGAACGAACGGAGGGTGATGATATCTGCCATCGAATAGAACAATACAGTATCGGCTGGTGCACCATCTCTTCCGGCTCGTCCTATCTCCTGATAGAAACTCTCTATGCTCTTCGGCATGTTATAATGAATCACCCATCGCACGTTGCCCTTGTCGATGCCCATTCCGAAGGCGATGGTAGCGCAGACCACCTCTATCTGGTCCATCTTGAAACGCTCCTGCACCGAGGCTCGCTGCTGGGCTGAGAGTCCGGCATGATAGGCTTCGGCATTGATGCCATGCGACTGGAGCGCCTCTGCCACCATCTCCGTGTTCTTGCGCGAGAGGCAGTAGATGATGCCTGCTTCTTCAGGGCGACGGGCGATGAAATGGTAGATGAACTTCAGCTTCTCCTTCTTGGTGCTTTCCTGACGCACGGAGAGACTGAGGTTGGGATGGTCGAAGCTGCTCACGAAGGTCTGTCCGTTCAGATGCAGCTGGTTGATGATGTCCTCGCGGGTAATCTTATCGGCTGTAGCCGTAAGCGCCATTACCGGAATGCCACGGAATTTCTCGTGAAGGAGTCCGAGCTGGGAATACTCCGGACGGAAATCGTGCCCCCACTGACTGATGCAGTGGGCTTCATCCACGGCGAAGAGCGAGATCTTGATGTTACTGAATAAATAAGGTATCTCGCTGATGAGTTTTTCGGGAGAAACATAGAGCAGCTTGAGTTCGCCAGCTTCGCATCGTCGACGGATGATGACATCGTCGGTGACGTCATTACCGCTGTTCAGTGCCTCGGCAGGGATTCCGTTTGCCTTGAGCGCCTCCACTTGGTCGTGCATTAAGCTGATGAGGGGCGAGATGACCACGGCAGTGCCTTCCATCGCCAGCGCCGGAACCTGATAGCAGAGGCTCTTACCTCCGCCCGTAGGCATGAGCACCAGGCAGTCGTGGCCCTGCATCACTTCCTGGATGATGGCCTCCTGATTCGGTCGGAAGGAGTCGTATCCGAAGTACGATTTTAATATCTCGTTGATTTGCATATCTCTTAACTATTTTTCTTCTTTTTCGTTTGATATTCCTGCAAAGTTACGAAAAAAACGGGAGATTTATTACATTTCTTTATATAAATCGAGAAAAGTGGGCAGAAAAGTTTGAAAATTGAAATAAAAGTCGTACTTTTGCGGTAGAATAAAGGTTTTAAACATGGCAAAATGTAATGTAAACACCCAAGAGCGCTTCGCCGACATCCAGATGCTTCGTTACGAACTGAAGGGTTTTGACGAATTGTCGCTCAACCAGAAATTGTATATCTATTGCTTGTCAATGGCAACGCTGATGGGACGTGACATCACGTTCGATCAGCAGGGAAAGTACAACCTGCGCATCCGCAAGACCCTGGAGGCAATCTATCGCCACTATAAGGGAACAGGAGAGAAAGCAGAGACGCTGGCATCTGACATCTGCGAAAGCGGAGAGCCTTCTGGAAAAGATATCTGCGAAAGCGATAATTTCAAGGCTTTCGAGGTTTATCTGAAGCGAGTATGGTTCGCCAGCGGCATCCATCACCATTATGGCTGCGAGAAATTCAAGCCGGGATTCTCTGAGGAATTCTTCTATGAACTGATGGAGAACATCAACGAGGCGGAACTACCGCTGAAGCGTGGAGAGAGCAAGGAAGACCTGCTCCGACTGCTGGTACCCGTGATCTTCGACCCGGAGGTGATGCCGAAACGCGTGAACCAGACGGATGGCGAGGACCTGGTGCAGACTTCTGCCTGCAACTTCTATGAGGATGTGACCCAGGAGGAAGTGGAGCGGTTCTATGCCAAGATGAAGGACGCCGACGTCACTACTCCGCCATCTTATGGTCTCAATTCCAAGCTCACCAAGCGCAACGGCGAGATGGTGGAACTGGTTTGGAAGGAAGATGGACTCTATGGTGAGGCCATCAGGGAAATCGTATCCTGGCTGCTTAAGGCTCAGAAATATGCCGAGAATGAGGGACAGAAGCACGTTATCGATCTGCTCGTGAAGTTCTATCGCACGGGTAATCTCGTGGATTTCGACCGATATAGCATCGCCTGGGTGCAGCAGCACGAGGGCATGGTGGATTTCATCAACGGATTCATTGAAGTATATGGCGACCCGCTGGGACTGAAAGGTACCTGGGAGGGAATCGTGGAATACAAGGACTTGGAGGCTACCAAGCGCACGCAGACCATCAGTCAGAATGCGCAGTGGTTTGAGGACCATTCGCCTGTGGATCCCCGTTTCCGCAAGCCGGAGGTGAAGGGCGTTACTGCCAATGTAATCTGTGCGGCGATGCTCGGCGGTGAGGAATATCCGGCTTCGGCCATCGGTATCAATCTGCCTAATGCCAACTGGATTCGCCTGGAGCACGGTTCGAAGAGTGTGACCATCGGCAACCTGACCGATGCCTACAACAAGGCAGCGCAGGGTAACGGATTCAGAGATGAATTTGTTATCGACGAGGAGACCGTGGCGCTGATGAACCAGTATGCTGATATCACCGACGACCTGCATACGGATTTGCACGAGTGTCTGGGTCATGGCAGCGGTCAGCTTCTGCCTGGTACCGATGCTGATGCCCTGAAGGCGTATGGCAACACGATAGAGGAGGCGAGAGCCGACCTTTTCGGATTATATTATGTAGCCGACCACAAGCTGGTGGAATTGGGATTGACTCCTAACGACGAGGCTTACAAAGCGCAGTTTTATGGTTATCTGATGAACGGACTGCTCACCCAGACCATCCGCATCAAGGAGGGCGATAAGATTGAGGAGGCGCACATGAGAAACCGTGCCCTCATTGCCTGGTGGACGCTGGAGCATGCCGAGGGTGCCGTGGAACTGGTGACGGAAGAGGTGAGCTATGCTTCTGCCGAGGATGCCCTGAAGGATGCTGAGGGTAATATCGTAACCACCCGAACCTATGTGAAGGTGAATGATTACGGGAAGCTCCGCCATCTGTTTGGAGAATTGCTTGCTGAGATTCAGCGTATCAAGAGCGAGGGTGATTACGAGGCAGCCCGCCAGTTGGTAGAGAAGTATGCCGTGAACATCGACCCAGCCTTGCATCGCGAGATTCTGGCGAGATACAAGAAGCTGAATCTGGCTCCATACAAGGGCTTTATCAATCCGAAGATGACGCTGGTGTTTGACGAGGAGGGCAATCCTATCGATGTAAATCTCGATTACGAGGAGAGCTATACCGACCAGATGCTCCGCTATTCTGAGGAGTACGGAACGCTATAAATAATAAATATGACAGATAATAAGAACGAGGAATTTCCGATAGTAGATGAAATGGGCAATATCCTGGGTGCCATCACCCGAGGTCATGCCCATGATGGAAGCAAGATATTGCATCCTGTGGTTCATCTGCATGTATTCAACAGTAAGGGAGATTTATATCTCCAGCATCGTCCGGCATGGAAGGATATCCAGCCTGATAAGTGGGATACTGCCTGTGGCGGACATGTGGATTTGGGAGAGAGCGTGAACCAGGCGCTTCATCGTGAAGTGAGGGAAGAACTGGGTATCACGGATTTCGAACCGGAGTCTTTAGGACACTATGTGTTTGAGAGTCAGAGAGAAAAGGAACTGGTATATGTGCATCGCTGTGTGTATGATGGCGAGGTGAAACCGAGCCAGGAAGAGTTGGCTGGCGGCAGATTCTGGAGTAAGGAAGAAATCAAGGAAAATATCGGTAAGGGTGTTTTCACTCCGAATTTCGAAAACGAATACCAGAAGTTTTTCATGTGATATTCTTCATCGGAACACGCGGAGTTATCGGAAACATTCTTGCTTTTCGGATTACGCACGGAATTTAGACGGAAAGCGACCTGTTCGGTCGAGGGAGCTGAAACCACATTTTATAAGGTCACGCAGATTTCGCAGATAACGCAGATTTTTTTGATTGACTCTTTTTGTGTCCCACAGATTCCACAGATATACACAGATTTTTGACCTAAAATCTGCGTGACTATACATCATGCAGTTCCGGTTACTCGACCGAACAGGTCGCTTTCCGTCTAAATTCCGTGCGTAATCTGAAAAGCAAGAATGTTTCCGATAACTCCGCGTGAGAGCCGATGAATAAAAACTCCGCAGATAAAATTATATCTCGAAGATACCCTTGAGTGCTCCTCTTGCGATATTCTCGAAATCTTCTCCGAAATCGCAGAAACGCATTACGGCATTGGCGGCAGCATGCTTCACACCCATGTTGTCACCCTGGAAGGCAACGGCAGCCTGATCCAGGAACTCATTGATGCCATGCTCGTTAGGTTCTTTGCCATTCGCAAAGAGACGGGCAAGAAGCTGGAAACCAGCTATTTCGTAAAGCGGTTTGTCGCTTGCTATCCATTGATAGGCAATGACAGGCGCATACTCCACATGCTGCAACAGGTTGAAGGCAAGCATCTCTGCCATCTCCTGGCTCTGCACCTGCTCCATCCAGATATCCGTTATCTCGGCAAGCATCCTGTCGGCAGGCATGATGAGGGTGGCAAGAATCTTGCACTCTCGGATGTCTTCCTTCCAGAGTTCGATGGCGAGGTCGTAATCCTTGCCGTATTCCTGCGCCATCTTCTTCAATTCATAGAAGGGCACACCCCAATTCAGCTTATATCCCAAGCCCTTGTCGCGCATGGATTGCGAACCCGGACCGTTCATCAACAAGCGAAAGCTTCGCTTGATGGTCATCAGTTTCTGATGTGTTTCTTCGTTCATCTTAATATTTTAAATCTAAAGTTTTAATACCTTGCAGAACATTCCGTCGAACTGCTCTTCGATATTCGCTGGCTTATGCTTGAAGATGCCGAAGATGGCACTTCCGCTTCCGCTCATGGCAGCATATACGGCACCCAGATTATAGAGCTTCTGCTTGATTTCGGCAAGCTCGGGATGCATCGCAAAGATAGGAGCCTCGAAATCGTTGATGAGCTCCTCCTTCCAGGTCTCGATAGGCTGGCGTACGATGTCGCGGCAGCACTTGGCTGGCTGTTTCGGAGTGATGGCAGCGTAGGCATCCTTGGTGCTTACGGCAATGTCGTCGCGCTTCACCACCACAATGTAATAGCCCTTCATGTTGTCGCCGGGACCGCTCACCGGCATCAGCTCGTTTCCTATACCCTCTGCATAGCAGGCAGTATCGCCATCCTCAGGGTCAGCACTGATGAAGTAGGCACAGTCGGCACCCAGTTTGGCCGCATATCGCTCCATCTCCGGTATTCCGATGTTGAGGCGGAAGCGTTCATCAAGCAGACGGATCATGTAGGCAGCATCAGCCGATCCGCCACCCATTCCAGCCTGCGAAGGAATACGCTTTACCAGATGAGCATGGATGCGAGGAATCTTGAAGTCGGCAGCAATCATATTGTATGCCTTCACCACCAGGTTCTTCTGCTCATCGCAATCTACAGCGTTGCCCGTAATCTTCAAGTCACAAGGCACTTCGCTTGGAAATTCATCGCCCATCAGCTTGATTTCCAGGGCGTCGGTAAGCGGGATAGGGTAGAACACGGTCTCCAGGTTGTGGTAGCCGTCAGCCCGTTTGCTTACTATGTTTAAGCCAAGATTTATTTTGGCGCATGGAAATGTAATCATAATCAATATTGTTTAAGAGTCGATAATACTAATATCATTATAATATTGATGCAAAGATATAAAAAATATCCCAATTCCAGCCCATTTCCTACAGATTATTTTCCTGGCAGCATTAAAAATATTAAAATCATCCCTATTTTGCAATATCTTTTGTATCTTTGCAAAATGTATCCTCGTTTCAGAATGAGTGATTCCGCTTAAGGGGAAATATATTTTGAGTTAAGGCTAATAATATTTAGCCTTAAGACTAAAAATATTTATCCTTAAGGCTAAATAAATGATTAGATAAAAATAAAAAATAAAATAGCTATGAAGAAAGGTGATAAAGTAAGATTCCTGAGTGAAGTGGGCGGCGGAAAGGTGGCCGGCTTCCAGGGCAAAAATATCGTGTTGGTGGAGGATGAAGACGGATTCGAGATTCCGATGCCTATCAACGAGGTGGTAGTGGTGGAGCAGGACGACTATGCCATGGGCAAGATGATTTCTGCCAAGATGGATGCCAAGCAGAGAGCGGAGGAGCATGCCAACACCGAACTGCATCAGGACAGCCGAAGTATCAAGGCTATCCTGAACGAGCACGAGAACGACGTGGATATGAACGTAGAGGAGTATGATGCTGCCGACCGCGAGATTACCTTCGTGAAGCAGGTGCAGGAGCGTACGGGCGGCAACAAGCTCAGCGCTTACCTCGCCTTCGTGCCTATCGACATCAAGGACGTGACCAATACCCGCTTCGAATCGTATATGGTGAACGACAGCAACTACTATCTGCGCTACACCTATCTCGTAGCCGAGGGCAATGCATGGACCCTGAAGGCTGAAGGCGAAATCGAGCCGAACACCAAACTCTTTATCGAGGAATTCGGTCGTGAAGCCCTGAACGAAATGGATCACATCGCCATCCAGCTGATTGCCTACAAGAAGGACAAGCCTTTCCTTCTGAAGCCAGCCACGGACGTTCAGTTCCGTCTGGACCCAGTGAAGTTCTACAAGCTTCATCTCTTCGAGGAGAATGACTTCTTCGAGACGCCAGCCTATCTCTTCACCATCGTAGAGAACGACGAGGTCGCCCGTCCGTTGGTCATCGATTCCAAGCGCTTGAAGGAGCAGATGTACAAGGACGAGAAGGTGATAGCCAACACCAGCAAAAAGAAGAGCAAGAAGGATGACGGTACCCTCGTTATCGATCTTCATGCAGATGAAGTGCTTGAAACAACTGCTGGAATGAACTCTGCCGATATTCTTCATTATCAGATGGATATCTTCAAGAAGACGATGGCTGAGAACAAGAAGAACAAGGGACAGAAGATTATCTTCATCCATGGTAAGGGCGAGGGCGTATTGCGCCAGGCACTCATCCACGAGCTGAACTATCGCTATAAGAACTGCACCTATCAGGATGCTTCCTTCCAGGAGTATGGATATGGTGCCACACAGGTTACTATCCGATAAAAGTAATCATAAAGTTCAAAGTTCAAATCTCAAAGTTCAAAGTAACATGAAGTACGGATTTATTAAGGTGGCAAGTGCCATCCCTGCCGTCAAGGTAGGCGATGTCATCTTCAACACCCAACAGATAGAAAACCAGATAGCCCAGGCGGAAGGCAAGGGCGTAGAGATCATCACTTTCCCGGAATTATCCATCACGGGATATTCCTGTCAGGACCTCTTCCGCCAGCAGATGCTCCTGGAATCATCCGAGCAGGCAGTGATGATGCTGCTCGATTTCACCCGAAAGCTCGACATCATCTCTATTGTCGGTGCTCCGGTAGTGGTAGGCGACCTGCTGCTGAATTGCGGTATCGTGATTCAGCACGGTCAGATCTTGGGCATCGTGCCAAAGACTTATCTGCCTAACTACAGCGAGTTCTACGAGAAGCGCTGGTTTGCCTCTGCGCAGGACTTGCGCGATTGCGAGGTTCGCTATGCCGGACATAAGGTGAAACTGACCCCCGATGTGCAGATTTTCCACACCTACGACGGCGTGCAGTTTGGCGTAGAGATATGCGAGGATGTATGGGCTCCGGCTCCTCCTAGCAACAAGCTGGCACTGGCTGGTGCCGACCTCATCTTCAACCTCTCTGCGAGCGATGAACTCATCGGAAAGCACAACTATCTGAAGAGTCTGCTGAGCCAGCAGAGTGCCCGCACCATGACCGGATACGTGTATAGTTCCTGCGGTTTCGGTGAGAGTACACAGGATGTGGTATATGGCGGAAATGCCCTGATTTACGAGAATGGAGCTTTACTTGCACAAGGTGAGCGTTTCTCTCTTGATCCTCAGATGGTTATCGCGCAGGTTGATGTAGAGAAACTCCGTTCGGAGCGTCGCACCAATTCCACCTATGTCAACGCCCAGCGTAACATCAAATATTCGGTTCTCGGCGGACAGTTCAACATCCGTAACATCGATGCCGATCCTACTGAGAACGAGCGTGAATTCGTGTTGGAGAGAGAGGTGAATCCGCATCCTTTTATTCCTACCAGCAGCGATATGGATGCCTCCTGCGAGGAGATTTTCAATATCCAGCTGATGGGTCTTGCCAAGCGCATCGTCCATACCCATGCCAAGACGGTGGTGGTGGGTATCAGTGGCGGATTGGATTCCACTCTTGCCCTGCTCGTCTGCGTCAAGGCTTTCGATAAGCTGAAGATGGATCGCCGTGGCATCGTGGGTGTTACCATGCCAGGTTTCGGCACCACCGATAGAACATATAATAATGCCATCTCTCTGATGCAGAGTCTGGGCATCACCATCCGTGAAATCAGCATCGCCAAGGCAGTGACACAGCATTTCGAGGACATCGGTCATGATGCCAGCGTGCATGATGTGACCTACGAGAATTCGCAGGCACGTGAGCGTACGCAGATTCTGATGGACCTTGCCAACAAGATGGGCGGTATGGTGATAGGTACCGGCGACCTCTCTGAGCTGGCTCTGGGATGGGCCACCTATAATGGTGACCACATGAGCATGTATGGCGTGAATGCCAGCATCCCTAAGACCCTGATCCGCCATCTCGTGAACCATGTTGCCGAGAGTGGGGTGGATGAGCAGAGCCGCATCACCCTGCGCGACATTATCGATACGCCTATCAGTCCGGAGTTGATTCCTGCCGATGAGAACGGAAACATCAAGCAGAAGACGGAAGACCTGGTGGGACCATACGAGTTGCACGATTTCTTCCTCTATTACTTCCTGCGTTTCGGTTTCCGTCCTGCCAAGATTTATATGTTGGCTAAGAAGGCGTTCATCGATACCAAGCTGGAGCGTGTGAAGATCAGCGACAACGATCCTGATTCCTACGATGAGGAGACCATCAAGAAATGGCTCAAGACATTTGTTCGCCGTTTCTTCAACCAGCAGTTCAAGCGCAGCTGTCTGCCTGATGGTCCGAAGGTGGGAAGCGTGAGCCTGAGTCCTCGTGGCGACTGGCGCATGCCTAGCGATGCCGCATCCTCCATCTGGCTGCAGGAGGCGGAAAACCTGTAGTTTTCCTGCCAGCCTTAACAGAATATTGATTCCCGATTTGAGCATCAGGTAGTATTTTGGTGCTCAAATCGGGATTTTTAATAGAAAAATTATTAATTTATCACCCCTTTATTCGGGAAAAACATATTTTTTTTGTAACTTTGCGCCCAAAAGTAAAAACAATATAAAATTAAAATAGATAATATGGCTAAGAAATTTGCCGAGCACAACGGTCTGAATTTGACTCAGAC
>ERZ791891.1112-NODE-1112-length-10703-cov-5.197690_pt1 | contig 10703 bp, 9 predicted proteins | sample MGYA00510155_ERZ791891 | MGnify/ENA primary metagenome ERZ791891 (study PRJEB30046, sample SAMN00792061) | human gut metagenome | study: EMG produced TPA metagenomics assembly of the A metagenome-wide association study of gut microbiota in type 2... | reverse complement strand
GGGCAAGGGCGTTTACCTGTCGATCTTGCTGCGTCCGAAGCTTGCGCCGTCGCAGCTGATGCCGCTCACGGGTCTCATCGCCGTTGCGATGAGCCGCGCGGTCGACCGCGTGGCGGGGACGCACTCGCAGATCAAGTGGACAAACGATCTCATCCTGAACGGCAGAAAGCTCTGCGGCATTTTGACCGAGCTGAGCGTCGAGGGTGAGACCGGCGAGCTCCAGTACGTCGTGGCGGGCATCGGCTTCAACGTCAGCCAGCGCGAGGAGGACTTCGTCGGCGAGGTCTCGAAGATCGCAACGTCCATCCTGCGCGAGACGGGCAGGCTCATTTCGCGCGCGGAGCTGTCCGCGGCGATGATTGAGGAGCTCGATGCGCTTTATACGGCGCTCAGATCCGGAGAGACGAGCGGGTATCTCGACGAATACCGCCGCCGCTGCGTGACCATCGGGCGCGAGGTGCAGCTTTTGTGGCAGGATACGAAGGAAAAAGTCACGGCGCTTGACGTGGACGAGGAGTTCGGCCTCATCGTGCGCCGCGAAAACGGGACGGTCGAGACCGTCCGCACGGGTGAGGTGTCCGTGCGCGGCCTTTACGGATATGTGGAGTAAGGAGAAAGTGTTTTGAAGGAACTTTTGGAACTGTTTCTCACCTTTGCCAAGATCGGCGTGATGACCTTTGGCGGAGGCATGGCGATGCTGCCGATCCTCGAGCGCGAGGTGGTGCAGAATAAGCACTGGGCAACGGAAGAAGAGCTGGTGGACTATTTTGCCATCGGTCAGTGCACACCGGGCATCATCGCCGTCAACACGGCGACATTTGTCGGACAGAAGAGAAAAGGCGCGATGGGCGGCATCACCGCGACGCTCGGCGTGGTATTCCCCTCGCTCGTCATTATCACGATCCTGGCGGGACTCATTACGAACTTTGCCCACCTTGCCTGGGTGCAGAACGCCTTTGCAGGCATTCAGGTGTGTGTATGCGTGCTCATCCTGAACGCTGTGCTCAAGCTGCTGAAAAAGTCGGTCGTGGATAAGCGCACGGCGGTCATCTTTGTTATCGTGCTGCTGGGGAATATGCTGCTGAGCGTTTCGCCGGTGTGGTTCGTGCTGCTCTCGGCGATGTCCGGCATCGTGCTGAAAAATCTTGAGGGGAGGGCGGCAAAATGACCTTGTATCTTCGCTTATACTGGGAATTTTTCAAAACGGGCCTGTTTGCCATCGGCGGCGGCATGGCGACGCTGCCGTTCCTCAAGGATATCGGGGCGACCACGGGCTGGTTTTCGCAGACGGACCTGATGAACATGCTGGCTGTGTCGGAATCGACGCCGGGTCCTGTCGGCATCAACATGGCGACCTATGTCGGCTATACGGTCGGCGGCGTGCCGGGCGCGATCGTCGCCACCATCGGCGAGGTGACGCCGTCGATCATCGTCATTTTGATCGTTGCGGCGATGCTCGCCAAATTCCGCGACAGCCAGTATGTCGCCAACGCATTCTACGGCCTTCGTCCCGCCTCCACCGGCCTGATCGGCGCGGCCTGCGCGGGCGTGATGCTTCAGGTGATCGCCGGGATCACGAGCGCGTCGCAGGAGGATTCCATCCTGATGAAATTCTCGTGGGACGGCGCGATCAGCTGGCGCGGCATCATCCTTGCGCTGGTGCTGCTCGTCTTCACGCGCTACATCAAAAAGACCAAGGACCTGCACCCGATCGTCTTTATCGGAGTCTCTGCGGTGATCGGCGTCGTGTTCCACTTCGCGGGAGTGTAAAAGATATTCAAAAAAGAGGGACGCAGCTGAAAGCTGCGTCCCTCTTTTTTGAGAAAGATGCGTTCCGCTTTGTGCCTTGCCGCCCGAAAGGCGGCTGCGACACGCGCGGAGAGAGAAGTGTTTTTCCGGCGTACACGCCGCCGGAAAAACGGATTCCAATTTATTTCGCGTCTGCGGATGCCTGGGCAGCCGTTGGCGGCTCTGCCGCCTTACGGATGCCGCGTACCCCTTGCGGGTAAAACTCTGCGAGGCTTTTTTAACCGCTGCGTTAGTCGGCGGAGGCGATGTGGCTGGCGATGCGCTGCATGATCATGTCGAGGGCGACTAAGTTGTGGCCGCCTTCAAGCACGATGATATCGGCATACTTGCGGCTCGGCTCGACGAACTGCTCGTGCATGGGCTTGACGGTCGTCAAATACTGCGTGATGACGCTCTCGAGCGTGCGGCCGCGGTCGCGCACGTCGCGCAGCGCGCGGCGCAGAATGCGCACGTCGGCGTCGGTCTCGACAAAAATTTTGATGTCAAGCATTTCGCGCAGCCGCGGGTCCTGGAAAATGAGGATGCCCTCGACGATGACGACCTTGCTCGGCCGGATGAGCTCGGTCTCGCTTGTGCGCTGGTGGTCTGCGTAGGAGTAGACGGGGCAGCGGATGGCCTTGCCCGCCTTGAGCTCCTTAAGCTGCTCGACGCTGATATCGTCGCCGAAGTGCTGCTTCAGATGCTCGGTGAGCGTCGTTTTGCCCGAACCGGTGCCACCTGCAATGCCAATGAAAATGGTGTTCATCGCCAGACCCTCCATGAATCGTTTGTTGTTAAGTCGATTATAGGAAGACTTTGGCGAAAAAGCAAGGCCGCGCGGCGGAATGCGGCAAAAATTTGCGTGTTTCGGTTGACGCGGGACAAAAAAGCAAGTATTATGTAAAGGAACGCGGCACCGTGTGTGCTCGCGCGCAGAGACTCTATTTTGACAAAAGAAAGGAGCGTCGGCATGAATCTTCTCAAGTGCCCGCGCTGCGGCGAAGAATATTCCCCCAGCTATCGCAGATGCCCGTTCTGCGAGGAGGGAGACCATCCCCGTAAGATCAAGTACAACTCCAGCAAACAGAGCGGCGGCCGGCGCGTTTCGGATAAAAAGCAGACGCAGTCCGTCCGCGGTGCGATGGCGGCGGTGCTCGTCGTCGTGCTGCTGCTTCTGAGCTGGTCGCTCTTTGGTGACAAGATCGTCGCAAAGATCACGCCCGCCGACGACGACGATACCCCCGGCGTGCAGGACGATGTCAATACGCCCGACGACAGCAATACGAACACGGACGATCCGAACGCGAACAACGGCGGCACCACTGACCCGAACACCGGTGATGAGCCGAACGCAAATGATCCCGCAAACGGCAGCGACACAACTGCCACCAATCCCGGCACCACGACAACCCCATCCACCCCGACGGTGGATGCCTCGGCCCTGAGCATCAAGACGAACGTCGGCACGACGCTGCCCAAGGACGGAAACGGCAACTTTGACTGCACGATCAAGCCGAGCGAGACCATCCGCCTGAGCGTTTCCGGCACGGACGCGGCCGCGACCTGGGCGGTGGCGGACGCGAGCGTCCTGTCCATCTCGGCGGACGGCTTGATCACGCCTGCCAAGGTGGGTACCACGACCGTGACGGCCACCGTTGGCGGCGCGGTGCTGACCATCACGGTGCGCATCAAGTAAAGAGAAAAAGAACGGCCGGGGGCCGTTCTTTTTTTACGCAAAAAGGGGCGGCTTTCCTTGCAAGCACTGCCCGCCTGTGCTACAATTACCTTGAAAAAGTATTTGCAGGAGCTATCGACCATATGACGACCCGTGAATTTCAGCAGAAAAAGCCGCTTTCCATTCTCTTCACCTACTTCAAGCCGCACCGCGGCCTGTTTATCCTGGACCTTGTCTGCGCGACGGTCGTTGCGCTCATCGATCTCGCCTTCCCGCTCGTGACGCGCAAGTCGATGTACGACCTTTTGCCGAATCAGCAGTACCGCACGTTTTTTATCGTGATGGGCGTGATGATGGCGGCGTTCATTGTGCGCGCGCTTTTATACTATGTCATTTCCTACTGGGGACACACATTCGGCATTCTGGTGGAGGCGGACATCCGCCGCGACCTTTTCACGCACGTGCAGGAGCTGGACGTCAGCTTCTTTGACCACAACCGCACGGGCCAGCTCATGAGCAGGCTGACGAGCGATCTCTTCGAGATCACGGAGCTCGCCCACCACGGCCCCGAGGACCTGCTCATTTCGACGCTGACGATCGTCGGCGCGCTCGCCATCCTGTTTTCCATCGAGTGGCGGCTCGCGCTGGTCGTGGCGTGCATCCTGCCGGTGTTCATCGCGGTCATCATGTCGCGCCGCAGCAAGATGACGGCAGCCTCGCGCGGCGAGAAGCAGAAGACTGCCGCCATCAATGTCGGCATCGAGTCGTCGCTCTCCGGCATCCGCACGGCGCGCGCCTTTGCCAACGAGGAAGAGGAGATCGACAAATTCAACGCGGCGAACGAGGAATTCAAGGTCTCCAAGCGCAAATTCCACCACGAGATGGGTGTGTTCAACGCGACGATGGAGTTTTTTATGACGCTGCTCTCCGCCGCCGTCATCACGGTGGGCGGCTATCTCATCATGCGCGGCGAGATGAACTACATTGACCTCATCACGTTTTCCCTTTACATCGCAACGTTCATCAACCCCGTGCGAAAGCTCGCGAATTTCTCTGAGATTTTTGCTCGTGGCTTTGCAGGTCTTGAGCGCTTCACGGCGCTCATGCGCGTCGAGCCCGCGCTCAAGGACGCACCGGACGCGAAGGAGCTCGAACACTGCCGCGGCGAGATCGACGTCGACCATGTGAGCTTTTCTTACGAGGGCGAGGAGAATGAAGGCGTGCTCCACGACGTGAGCGTGCATATAAGGCCTGGCGAGATGCTCGCTATCGTCGGCCCCTCCGGCGGAGGCAAGTCGACGCTCTGCCAGCTCATCCCGCGCTTTTACGAGGTGAGCGGGGGCGCGATCCGCATCGACGGGGAAGATGTGCGCTCTCTTACGCAGTCGTCTCTTCACCGCGCCATCGGCATCGTGCAGCAGGATGTGTTCCTCTTTGCCGACACGGTGCGCGAGAATATCCGCTATGGCCGCCCCGACGCGACGGACGAGGAGATCGTCGAAGCGGCGAAGCGCGCGGAGATTTACGATGATATCATGGCCATGCCGCACGGCTTCGACACCTATGTCGGCGAGCGCGGCACGATGCTCTCCGGCGGTCAGAAGCAGCGCGTGTCCATCGCGCGCATCTTCCTCAAAAACCCGCCCATCCTCATTCTGGACGAGGCAACGAGCGCGCTCGACAGCGTGACGGAGGTCAAAATTCAGCACGCCTTTGACGAGCTCGCGCGTGGGCGCACGACGCTTGTGATCGCGCACCGCCTCTCGACCATCCGCTCGGCGGACCGCATCCTCGTCGTCGAGAATGGCCGCATCGCCGAGCAGGGCAGCCACGAGGCGCTGCTCGCGCAAAACGGCGAGTATGCGTCCCTCTGGCGCACGCAGAATGGGAAAGCATGATGGACAGACGGCAGCTTTTGGATCGCGCCGCGCGCAATGGCGATGAGCGCGTGCTGCTGGCGCACATTCTGGACAAGTGTGAGCAGAGCAGAAACCGCAATATCCCGTCGGCGACGGACTTTTTGAGCCCCGCTGAGCAGCGCAGCGCGCAGGACCTACTGCACGCCGCCGCCATTCATGACGGCTGCGCCTTCTGCGGTGGATTTGAGCGCGCGGAGCGGAGAATGCTCCTCTTTCTGCCCGACTGGCAGGAGGAGGCCGACGAGAGCGAGTACATGACGGCGCTCCGCTGCACGTATCGCAAGGAAGATACGCTGACGCACCGCGACTTTCTCGGCTCGCTGATGGCGCAGGGCGTCACGCGCGAAAAGCTCGGCGACATTCTGGTGTCGGAGGGCTCGTGCGATTTGATCGTCTCGCGCGATATCGCGCCGTATCTGCTGCAAAACGTGACGAGCGCGGGGCGCGTGAAGCTCTCGGTCAGCGAGATCGAGCTTTCAGACTTGAGCGTCCCCGAGCTCAAGGTCAAGGAGATTCGCGACACGGTCTCGACACTGCGGCTCGACGCCGTGGAGGGGAGCGGCTTTTCGATGAGCCGCGGCAAGGCGCAGGAGCTCATTTCCTCGGGCCGCGTGCAGCTCAACTACCGCGAAACGCTCAAGAGCGACGCCCCCGTCGCGCAGGGGGATGTGATCTCCGCCCGCGGCCTCGGCAAGTTCGAGGTCGCCGAGGTCGGCGGCCTGAGTAAAAAAGGAAGAACGGCGCTGCTTCTGCACCGATACCTGTAAGGAGAATCAAACAATGACGATGGATGAAAAGATCGCGCGCATCAACGCGCTGGCGCACAAGGCCAAAGCTGAAGGCTTGACCGACGAGGAGAAGGAGGAGCAGGCGCAGCTGCGCCGCGACTACATCGACTCGGTGAAGGCAAACCTAAAATCCCAGCTCAATACGCTCTATGTGCTGGACGAAAAGACAGGTAAAAAGACGAAGATCGTCGACTTTGAGCGCGAGCGCGCCGCGAGAGCGGGCAAGAAAAAGGAGAACAGGTAAATGAGCAAGGATTTTGAATACGATCCCGAGACCGGTTCGTTCCGCTTTGACGAGAGCGGCGAAAAAACGAAGAAAAAGAACGATGTCGACGTCGGCGGCTGGATTTTGATCGCGGCGCTGTTTGCCTTCGGCCTGTGGCCCATCGGCCTCATCGCGCTCATCTCCAAGCTCTCGGACAAGCCGAAAAAGGTGAGTTCGCCGCGCAGTGGCATGCGCACGTCCACAAGCCCGAATGCAAACGTTTCCTCGCGCAGCAAGGTGGAAAAGTCCGTGGTGAAGACGGCGAAGCAGATGAACCGCGCGCCGAAGACTTCCAACAAGACCGCGCGCACGCTGATGATCATCGGCGGCATTATCGCCTTGGCTGCCGGCAGCGGGCTGGTCTCGAACATCGGCGAGATCATCGGCTACGGCTGGTATTCCTACATGGCCGAGTACATGCTGTCCAAGTGCGGCTTCCTCGCCGGCGGTATCGCGATGTTTGCTGCCGGTCAGCGCATGAAGCGCCGCAGTGCACGCATCGCGCGCTATCTCGCCGTGATGGGCGAGCGCGGCTACATCAGCGTGGAGGAGCTCTGCACCGTAACGGGCAAGAGCCGCAAAAAGATCGAGAGTGACCTTGACTACATGGTCGAAAAGGGCCTGCTCGGCACGGGCGCGTACTTAGACAGCGGCCGCGGCATCTTCTTCCGCAGCGCCGACGCCTTTGCCGACTACGCGAATGCGACCGCGAAAAAGGAAAACGTCACGCCCAAGGAGGCCAACGAGGGCTATGCGGGCGCACTGCGCGCCATCCGCTCGGCGAACGACCGCATCGCCGACCCCGTGCTGAGCGAGAAGATCGACCATCTCGAGACCGTTGCGGGCAAAATTTTCCGCGAGGTCGAGGAGCATCCCGAAAAGCAGCAGCAGGCCGCGACGTTCCTCAATTACTACCTGCCCACGACGCTCAAGCTGCTTGACAGCTACGCCAAGTTTGAAGAGGCGGGCATCGAGGGCGAGAATCTCTCCCGCGCGCAGGAGCGCATCGAAGAGACGATGGATGCCCTCATCAAGGGCTTTGACAAGCAGCTCGACGATTTGTACCGCAACGAGGCGATGGACATCGACAGCGATATCCGCGTGATGGAAAATATGCTCCGCCGCGACACGGCGAGCGTGGAGGACGATTTCGGCCTCGGCGGCGCGGCAGTGCAGCGCGCACCGGATGAGGAATAAGGTGCTGCGCCGCTCTCATACGCTCTATGAGGAGAAAGGACAAGAGGCATGAAACAAACTGGCAGACGATTTGACGCCGCAGCCTTTTACGGCGGCACGAACAGCGAGGCATACCGCTATCTCGGCGCGCACCGCACGCGGCGGTCGGGGAAAGACGGCTACGTCTTCCGCACCTGGGCGCCGAACGCCGCGTATGTGTCCGTTGTGGGCGATTTCTGCGGCTGGAACGGCTACGCCCACCCGATGAAAAAGAACGCGGACGGCTTCTGGGAGTGTTTTGTGCCGTCCCTCAAGCGCTACGATACCTACAAGTTCGCCGTGACGGCACAATCGGGCGAAACGGTCCTCAAGGCCGACCCCTACGCCTTCCACGCCGAGACCCGCCCCGGTACGGCCAGCAAGCTCTATGACCTCGGCGGCTACCGCTGGGGGGATGACGAATGGCGCGCGAGCCGCGCAAAGGCACCCCTCGACCGCTCGCCGCTCAACATTTACGAGGTCCATCTCGGCTCATGGCGGCGGCACGAAAACGGCGATTTTTACGACTACCGCACGCTCGCGCGCGAGCTGGCGGATCACGTTCTGGACCTTGGCTACAACTGCGTCGAGCTCATGCCCGTCACCGAGTATCCGCTTGACGATTCCTGGGGCTATCAGTGCACCGGCTATTTTGCCGCAACGTCGCGCTACGGCACGCCCAGGGACTTTATGTACTTTGTCGACCATCTGCACCAAAAGGGCATTTCCGTCATTTTAGACTGGGTGCCGTCGCACTTCTGCAAGGACGCGCATGGCCTCATCGACTTTGACGGCACGCCCTGCTACGAATACGCCGACCCCAATAAGCGCGAGCACGAGGGCTGGGGAACGCGTGTGTTCGACTATGGCCGCGGCGAGGTGAAGAGCTTTCTCCTTTCCTCTGCTGCGTTCTGGCTGCGCGAGTTCCATGTGGACGGCCTGCGCGTGGACGCGGTCGCGTCGATGCTGTACCTCGACTATGGCCGCGAAAATGGCCGTTGGACGCCAAACATCAACGGCGGGCACGAGAATTTAGAGGCCATCGACTTCCTGCGCGCGCTCAACGAGACTGCGTTTTCCGTCGACCCGAACGCGCTGATGGTCGCCGAGGAGTCGACCGCGTGGCCGCTCGTCACACGGCCCGCCAAGGATGGCGGCCTCGGCTTCAACCTCAAGTGGAACATGGGCTGGATGAATGACATGTGCCACTATTTGAAGCTTGACCCCTGGTTCCGCCAGTTCCACCACAAGGACATCACGTTCTCGCTGATGTACGCCTTTTCGGAGAATTTCGTCCTGCCGATCTCGCATGACGAGGTCGTGCACATGAAGGGCTCGCTTCGCGGCAAGATGCCGGGCGACGACTGGCAGCAGCTGGCGGGGGTGCGCGCGTTTACGGCGTACCTGCTCGCCCATCCGGGCAAGAAGCTCACGTTCATGGGCGCGGAGCTGGGCCAGTGGCACGAGTGGGATTTTGCCTCTCAGCTCGACTGGTATTTGCTCGAAAATAAAGAAAATCAGCAGACCCAGCGTTTTTTCAAGGACATCAACCGCTTTTACCTGTCGCAGAGCCCGCTTTGGGACATTGACTTTTCGTGGGAGGGCTTTGAGTGGCTCGTCGCCGACGACAACCACAACAACGTCGTCGTCTTCGTCCGGCGCGACCGGAAAGGGCGCGAGCTCATCGCGGCGGTCAACTTCTCGCCCGTCGGACGCGCGGACTACCGCTTCGGCGTCCCGCCGAAAAAGACGTACCGCGAGGTGTTTACCACCGACCTTCCCGCATACGGCGGCACGGGCGACTGGCGCAACGAAGGAGAGCTTTTGACCGAGTCCATCCCCTCGCACGGCAAGCCCTGCTCGCTGTGCGTGACCATCCCGCCGCTCGGCGCGGTGTTCTTCGCGGGCGAGGGCGAATGGCAGGAAGAGGAGAAAACCAACGAGCCGCCCGAGGTGTGACCGGACGGCAACGAAACAAGGAGGAGAGAACAAGCGTGAAGAAAGAATGTATCGCCATGCTGCTTGCCGGCGGCCAGGGCAGCCGTCTCTACGTGCTCACGGAGAATATGGCGAAGCCCGCCGTGCCGTTTGGCGGCAAGTTCCGCATCATTGACTTTCCGCTCTCAAACTGCGCCAACGCTGGCATCGACACCGTCGGCGTTCTGACGCAGTACCGCCCGCTGGAGCTCAACCGCTACATCGGCTCGGGCCAGCCGTGGGATCTCGACCGCGCGGACGGCGGCGTGCACATCCTGCCGCCGTATCAGAGCGCGGGCGGTGCGTCGTGGTATAAGGGCACGGCCAACGCCATCTTCCAGAACATCGGCTTTGTCGACATGTACGACCCCGAGTATGTGCTCATCCTCTCGGGCGACCACATCTACAAGATGAATTACGCCAAGATGCTCGCCCACCACAAAAAAGCGGGCGCGGATTGCACCATCTCCGTTATGGAGGTGCCCTGGGAGGATGCGCCGCGCTTTGGCATCATGAACGTGGACGAAAACGACACGATCACGGAATTCGAGGAAAAGCCCGCGCATCCCAAGAGCAACCTCGCGTCGATGGGCATTTACGTCTTCACGTGGAAAAAGCTGCGTGAGTACCTCATCGAGGACGAGAGCGACGAGGCGAGCAGCAACGACTTCGGTAAAAACATCATCCCCAAGATGCTCAAAAATGGGGAAAAGATGGCGGCGTACCGCTTCTCCGGCTACTGGAAGGATGTCGGCACGCTAGACTCTCTTTGGGATGCGAACATGGATATGCTCGCGACCGGCAGCGGGCTCGATCTTCTCGAAAAGGACTGGCCGATCTATGGCCGCTCCGTCTCCGCGCCGCCGGCGTACTTAGGCGTCAACGCGCACGTGGAGCACAGCGTCGTCGCGCGCGGCTGCACGGTCGAGGGGGAGACGGAGAACTCCGTCCTCTCTGAGCGCTGCACGGTGGAGGAGGGCGCAAGCGTCCAGTACTCCATCCTGATGCCCGGCGCGGTCGTCAAAAAGGACGCGCGCGTCTCCTACGCCATCATCGGCGAGAACGGCGTCGTCGGC
>ERZ791891.1101-NODE-1101-length-10802-cov-29.965479_pt1 | contig 10802 bp, 7 predicted proteins | sample MGYA00510155_ERZ791891 | MGnify/ENA primary metagenome ERZ791891 (study PRJEB30046, sample SAMN00792061) | human gut metagenome | study: EMG produced TPA metagenomics assembly of the A metagenome-wide association study of gut microbiota in type 2... | reverse complement strand
TGGGCTGGGAGTGGGCTTTCATCATCATCGGTGTGCTCGGTTATGTATGGATGGGTCTCTGGATGTGGCTTTATGAGAAGCCTTCTCAGAGCAAGCATGTAAACAAGGCTGAGCTTACTTACATTGAGCAGGATGAAGACCTTGACAAGGTTGAGGCTGAGAATCAGAACGCAGAGGCAACTGAGGAGAAGACCATCGGCTTCCTGAAGTGCTTCAGCTATCGCCAGACCTGGTCGTTCATCGTGGGTAAGTTGATGACTGATGGTGTATGGTGGTTCTTCCTCTTCTGGGCTCCAGCTTACTTCTCAGATCAGTATGGTTACTCTTCTGATTCTGGTATGGGTATTGCCCTCATCTTTACTCTTTATGCGATTGTTACCGTATTGAGTATTGGTGGTGGTTACTTGCCAACTTACTTTGTAGATAAGAAGGGTATGAATCCATATATCGGTAGAATGCGTGCGATGTTGATTTTCGCTTGCTTCCCATTGCTCGGTTTGATTGCTCAGCCTATGGGTGAGTACAGTGCATGGTGGCCAGCTATCATCATCGGTTTGCTTGGTGCAGGTCATCAGGCATGGTCTGCTAACCTTTATTCAACTATTGGTGATATGTTCCCTAAGTCAACCGTTGCTACCATCACAGGTATTGGTGCGATGGCAGGTGGTATCGGTTCTTTCCTGATCAACAAGGGTTCCGGTATGCTCTTCACCTACGCTGAGGGTCAGGGTTCTGCCTTCACCTTCATGGGCTTCGATGGCAAGCCAGGAGCCTACATGATTGTATTCTGCATCTGTAGTGTGGCTTATCTGGTAGGCTGGTGCATCATGAAAGCATTGGTACCAAAGTACAAGCCTATTGTTGTGGAGTAGTTTATAGTTAACAGTTAACAATTAATAGTTTATAGTTAACAGTTTATAGTTAACACTCTGTTTATCGTTGACTGTTGATTCGTATATCAAATATAAAAGCGCATCGGACTTATAAAAGTTGCCGATGCGCTTTTTCTTATTAATCTGATACCCCTTTTCCTGCCCTTAAAATCTACAAGAATAAATAAATTAGTTTAAAATATAGCGAGGTATCTATTTTTTTTGTAACTTTGCACAAAAACTTAGTAAGATCAATTATTCAATAAACAAAAATGAAGAAACAAGCAGTTATGTTTTTAGCTTTACTCAGCCAAAGTCTAGGCTTGACGTTTGCTGATAATCTGACCGAGACTAGGGGCATCGGACAGTATCCGGGACGCCCATCGCAGTTTACGGCTCCTAAGATGGTGAAGGATCAAACCTATAGGAACATCGCCTTGAACCGAATGGTATATACTTCATCCAACGCTGATTTCAATCTTACGGGACATCTCGTAACCGATGGAATCATCACCAGTAAGGCTCCTTCGTTCTTGTGCGTGAAAACCAATGAGGGAGAGCTGTCTAACCGTGACAAGGAGAAGATGATTGACGGCAATACGGTGACAAGCCAATATATTAAAGGTGAAGATGCTTTCGTGGAGTTCAACTGGGATGCCATGAAGGTGAACCTCAAGAATCTGAAGTTCACCGGTGAGCTGGCTTACTACAAGGAAAAGGCTTCCGAAGGTTATGTGATTCGTGTTTTGGGTTCGCATAATGGTACCAAATGGGAGGTGCTCGGCGAGGAGAAAGGCGCCGGACTTCCTGGTGAGGCTACCAAGCAGCAGGTGAGCTCCGACCCTAACAAGTTCCAGGACGTGGTGCGCCTGCCACTCAGAAAACTGAATGTTAACATTCCTTTGAAAAAGCAGGGCAACTATGAGCATGTACGCATCGAACTGAAGATGAAGGGTGCGGCTTGGTGGCGTATCAAACTCATCGATAACACCACTTCGTGGCGTCCTTCCATGCACTTTTCAAGTGTTTGGAAATCCGGCTTGACCCATAAGCAGGATGCCAAAGCGCAGTGGCTCTATGTAGATTTGGGTACAGAGGCCGACTTCGACCAGGTGAATCTCTTCTGGGTAAACAAGGCTCGCCACGGAAAGATTCAGGTATCCAATGATGCCAAGAGCTGGAGCGATATTGCTACCCTGGGACAGCAGAAACAGAAGGGACTGGTAGAGAAGGTGGCTTGCAAGGGCCATGGCAGATATGTGAGATTGCAGCTGATAGAACCAGATGCTTCCGGCAGATTCGCCTTGTCTGAAATGCAGGTAATGGGTAAGGGCGGTTTGCATGCCGAGGCAGCCAATACGCTGGCTTCCAAGAACGGCAAGCAGATGCTCAACCAGTGGCAGTTGCGAAGAGAGGGAAGCGGTGCTTGGATTCAGGCTACCGTTCCTGGAACTGTGCTTACCAGCTATATGAATATCGGGGCAGTGCCTGATAACCGCTACGATGATAATATGCGACAGATTTCCGAGTCGTTCTTCAATTCTGATTTCTGGTATCGTACTACCATCAACCATCAGCCATCTGCCAACAAGAACCAGCATACCTATCTCAACTTCGATGGTATCAACTGGAAGGCAGATATCCTTCTGAATGGTGAGAAGATTGGCAGAATCGACGGTGCCTTTATCCGCTCTCGCATCGATGTGACCAAGAAGTTGAAGACGGGTGCCAACAAGCTCGAGGTGCATGTCATCAAGAATGCCCACTTCGGCGTAGTGAAGCAGAAAAATCTCCAGAATACTGACCTCAACGGTGGTGAGTTGGGTGCTGATAACCCTACCTTCCACGCATCTATCGGCTGGGACTGGATTACCAATACCCCAGGTCGTGAAATCGGTATCTGGAATGATGTCTATCTCACGCACGATAATGGTGTGAGCGTTTCCGATCCGCTGGTAACATCTACTTTGAATCTGCCGGATACATTGGCAACCATGACTCCATCTGTCTTCCTGAAGAATGCAGATGCCGTGGCTAAGACCGTGAAGCTTTCCGGTTTTATCGGTAAGATCCAGTTTGAGCAGGAAGTTAGCCTGCAGCCAAACGAGAAGCGTGAGGTGGCTTTCGCTCCAGCTGATTATCCTCAGCTCAAGAACCAGCGCATGAATCTCTGGTGGCCTAACGGCTATGGTTCTCCTTATTTATATGATGCCGGTTTCAAGGTTTCTGACAAGGCTTCAGGCGAGGTAATCTCTGAGGTCAACTATAAGGCGGGTATCCGCCAGATGAGCTATGTCGACCTGGATACCCAGACCAAGATTTACATCAATGGCAAGAGATTGAATCCATTGGGAGGTAACTGGGGATTCTCTGAGACCAACCTCAACTATCGTGGACGTGAATACGATGCTGCCGTTCGTTACCATAAGGAGATGAACTACAATATGATTCGCGACTGGGTGGGTCAGATTGGTGATGAGGAACTGTATGAGGCATGCGATAAGTATGGTATCATGATCTGGCAGGACTTCTGGTTGGCTAACCCATGGGACGGACCGGATCCTGATGACGACAAGATGTTCCTCGAGAACTCTGCCGATTACATCTCCCGCATCCGCAGTCATGCATGTATCGGCATCTATTGCGGCAGAAACGAGGGCTTCCCTCCTGCATCCATTGATAAGGTGCTGAGAGAGCAGGTGAAGGCGATTCATCCACAGTTGGGCTATATTCCTAGCTCAGCCGACCTGGGTGTGAGCGGTCATGGTCCTTACCAGATGAAGTCACCATCTTTCTACTTCGCTAACCAGAGCCATAAGTTGCATTCGGAGCGTGGTATGCCTAATGTTCCAACCTTCGAATCGCTGAGCAGAATGATGGAACCGGAGCATCTGTGGCCACAAAACGATGCCTGGGGACAGCATGATTATACATTGAAGGGTGCCCAGGGAGGTGAATCTTTCAACAACATCATGGAAAAGCGATATGGCAAGCCTCAGAGTGCAGAGCAGTTTACCAAGTGGGCACAGTGGCTGAACTATGATGGTTACCGTGCGATGTACGAGTCTTCTCAGCAAGACCGTCTCGGTTTGCTCATCTGGATGAGTCATGCCTGCTGGCCAAGCATGGTTTGGTGTACCTACGATTATTACTTCGAGCCAACCGCCGCTTACTTTGGTGTGAAGAAGGCTTGCGAGCCATTGCATATCCAGTATAATCCAGTGAAGAAGGTTGCCGAGGTGGTTAACTTTGCAGGTGGTGCCAAGAATGGCCTGGTAGCCAAGGCTCAGATTTTCGATATGTACGGAAAGCTGATCAAGGAGGATAGCCAGGAAGTGAATGTGGGTGAAGACCAGACTCTTGATGCGGTAAGCGTAAGCGAGCCGGATGAGGCTGTTTATTACATTAAGTTGACGCTTCAGCAGAACAGCCAGGTGGTATCTGACAACTTCTACGTGATGGGTAAGGAGGAGGATAATCTCCAGGCACTCTCTAAACTGCCAAAGGCAACGGTTGCCATCAGTGGCAAGCGCTTTGTTCAGCAGGGTGAAGAGTGGATTGGCGAGGTTGAAATTCGCAACACGGGTCATGTGCCGGCTCTTCTGATCCGTTTGAATCTGAAGGGCGGTGATGGCGAACAGATTCTGCCTGTTATCTACAGCGACAACTACTTCAGTCTGATGCCGAATGAGTGCAAGAAGATTAAGGTATCTTATCGCAATGAGGATGGCAGAGGTCAGGCTCCATACGTGGAGGTTACCGGTTTTAACAAGTAAACAAAAAAGCGCATCAGAATTCTGATGCGCTTTTTGTTTACTTGAGGAATCCCTGCTGCTTGAGGGCATCGAGAAAACCGATGCTCATGGCCTCGCAATCCTTCTTGGTATATCGGATGTCGGTGAATACCTGGGCTAGGGTTTCTACGTTGTTGATGCGTACAAACTCCTTATTCTCTTCCAGCGATTCCTTCTCGGCGTAGAAATCATCTATCTTTTCTGGGTTGTAATCCTCGAAATGCTCGTTGTGGATGATGCTGCGCAATGGCAGGCGGTCGGTCTGGGCAGGCTGTTCGGCTGGCCATCCGATGGTGAGTGTAGCAACTGGCATCACGAGTTTCGGCAGTTTCAGAGTGTCGATGATCATCTTTGGCATATACACCGTGGTGCCCAGGAAGCAGGTACCCAAACCAGCCTCTTCTGCCAGGTTAGTGAATGTCTGGGTGAAGAGCAGGGCGTCGGTAGCCGCATTCATGAACGAGAGGATGTTGTCGTATCCCGGAGTACCCTTGCGGTTTTCCGCCCAAAGGGTGGTGCGACGATAGTCGGCGCAGATGGTGAGCACCACAGGAGCGCCTGTTACCATCGGCTGGTTGAAGTGGGCAGGAGCCAGGGCTTTCTTGCCTTCTTCGCTTCGGGTTACCACCACGCTGTAGAGCTGCAGGTTGCCCATGGTAGGGGTGCGCATCGCCTCTTCGAGCAACTGGTTCAAAAGTTCATCTGTAACCTCTTTGTCGGCATATTTGCGGATAGAGGTTCTGTTCTTGATTGATTCCATATCTTTTTTCCTTTTTTAATGCAAAGATACAGAAAGTTTTCCGAAAACAGCCGTCTTCTATAGTAATTTTTGGTTAATTATCGTTCAATCAGCGAATTTTTGATGAAATATCTGCCCAAACGTTTCATATTTTAGAAATATTGTTTTAATTTTGCAGCTAATTATTAAACGTTTGATATGAAATATACTGAAGATATGAGCTTCGAAGAAGCTAGCCAGGCTTTTCTGGCGGAGATGAAGGCCGGTTTGGCTACTCTTCACGAGCATTTTGATGGAGAAACCACCGATTGGGAAAAACTCCATCTACCTTTGGCTAAAATGATCTCTAATGAGACGTATGGTACCCTCTGCGACCCGGAGGTGGTGGAAGTGCGCCCTAAGGAATTGGAGTGTGATGTGGTGAGATACCAGAATAATAAAGAAAAATGGGTTGCCCTGGTGGGATTGCTCAACGGGCATCCATACGAGATATTTACCGGTTTGCAGGATGAAGACGAAGGCATCATGCTCCCGAAATCCGTGACCAAGGGAAAGATTATCAAGACTGTGACCGGAGAGGGACAGAAACGATACGACTTCCAGTTTGTCAACAAGCGTGGCTATAAGATTACCGTCGAGGGATTGAGCGAGAAGTTCAATCCGGAGTATTGGAACTATGCCAAGCTGATTTCCGGCGTGCTGCGCTATCGCATGCCTATCGCCAACGTCATCAAACTGGTTGATCAGCTTCAGCTTACCTCTGAAACCCTCAACACCTGGCGTGTGGGAGTGGAGAGAGCCCTTAAGAAGTATCTCAACGAAGAGAATGGAGAGGAGAAGAACGTTGTTGATGAAAGGAACGGTGTTGAAGAAAATAACTCTCTAGAAAATGCTGGCGATGGTGAAGAGCAGTAAGATCTTTCTTAAGAATATTCGCTTCCATGCCTATCATGGAGTGCTGGAGCAAGAGAATACGGTGGGCAACGATTATCTCGTCAATCTGTCGCTGGAATACGATTTCACCCGTGCCATGCAGACCGATGAACTCAGCGGCACCATCAATTACGCTGAGGTGTATGAACTGCTGAAAAGAGAAATGGCGAAGCCTAGCAAGCTTCTTGAGCATGTGGCTGGCAGAATCGGCGATTCGCTCTTTGCCGCCTATCCTTCCATCAAGGAAATACAATTGTCTGTTACCAAGATAAATCCGCCGATGGGAGCCGATAGTGACGGCGCTGGGGTGGAAGTTGTATTAACAAATGATAAAACTTAACTGTAGATTTAGGTTTTCTGATAATAAAGTAGTAATTTTGCAAAATCATCTGAATGATGTGTAAGAAAATAACATTGCTGTTGGCTTTGATGTGTATGCTGGTAGTGACGGCGTTCGCAGCCAACAAGCGTTTTACGCTGGTTATCGACCCAGGACATGGCGGCCATGATGCTGGTGCAAGAGGTGCCATCTCCATGGAGAAGAATATCAATCTTACCGTGGCTCTGCGCTTCGGTAAATACGTGGAACAGAACATGCCTGAGGTGCGTGTTATCTATACCCGAAAGCAGGATGTGTTTATTCCGCTTCACGAGCGTGCGAATATCGCCAATCGTGCCAATGCCGACCTGTTTATCTCTGTGCATACCAATGCGCTTCCGGCAGGCAAGGTGGCACGTGGCTTCGAGACCTATACGCTGGGTATGCACCGCGCCAAGGACAATCTGGATGTGGCGATGCGAGAGAACTCGGTGATTTCGATGGAGAAGGGCTTTGAGCAGACTTACGAAGGTTTCGACCCGAAATCTTCTGAGAGTTACATCATCTTCGAGTTCATCCAGGGTAAGAACATGGAGCGCAGCGTGGATCTGGCTCGAATGATTCAGCGCAGCGTGTGCGATAGCGGTTGTCGTCCTGATAAGGGCGTACATCAGGCTGGATTCCTGGTGCTTAGAGAAACTTCGATGCCGAGCTGTTTGATAGAGTTGGGTTTCATCACTACGCCTGATGAGGAGCGGCTCTTGAATGATAATGCCAAGGTTGACGACATTGCCAAAGGCATCTATGAGGCTTTCGCCAAGTATAAGAACAAGTACGACCGGTCGGTTTCCGTGCCTTATCGTGCTGCGAATCGACAGGAAAGCACCCTGCCGAAAATCGTTCCGGATTCTTATAAGGAAGAGGCGGAAAACAGAAGGGTGAAGAAGCAGGAACCCGTAAGAAGAACGAGAGCATCAAAAACTGATGATTCTGACAGAAAGGCTGATACGGTAGCTTCTCAGTCGCGAAATGCTCCGAAAGATGCACCGGTGTTCAAACTTCAGATATTCGTAGGCAATCGGAATCTCCGAAAGGGCGATGCTCATTTCAAGGGTGAAACGGAATTCGACAGCTTCCAGGAGGGCAACCTGGTGAAATACACCTTGGGAGCATCTACCAACTATAATGAGATTTATCGCTTGCGCAAGGAAAAGATGGAGAAGTTCCCGGAAGCATTCATCATTGCCTTCAAGAATGGAGAGAAGTATGATGTGAATCAGGCTATCCGAGAATTCAAGCAGAATAGGAACAGATAATAAAAAGAACAAAATTAGATAGATATGAAACTTACAAAGGAAATTAGGATAGCGTTGGTAGCTGTTGTTGGTATCTTGGTAATGTATTTCGGAATCAATTTTCTGAAAGGCATCAACCTGTTTTCCACCAACAACACCTATTACATGACGTTTGATGACATCCAGGGTCTGGGCGCCTCTACTCCTATCTATGCCGATGGTTACAAGGTGGGAACGGTAGACAAGGTGGATTTCGACTATTCGGGTGATGGTCCTATCAAGGTGAAGGCCGACATCAATAAGGATTTGAGAATTCCTGCGGGGAGCAAGGCTGAGATAGAGAAAGACATCATGGGCAATCTCCAGGTGAACCTTCTGCTTGCCAACAATCCGCGCCAGAGAATAGAACCAGGTGATATTATTCCTGGCTATGTGAACGCCGGAATGATGGGAAAGGCTGCCGAACTGGTGCCGGTGGTAGAGAAGATGTTGCCTAAGTTGGATTCCATCCTCACAAACGTGAATGCCCTTCTGGCTGATCCTGCCCTGGCAGCTTCGCTTCACAACGTGGAGACTATCACCAACAATCTCACCGTTTCTACCCGAGAGTTGAATACGCTGATGGCTGGTCTCAACAAGCAGGTTCCTGGCATGATAGGCAAGGCGAATGGCGTGCTTGATAATACCAATCGACTGACGGCAAACCTGGCTAGCCTCGATGTGCAGGGCACACTCAACAGAGTGAATGCCACACTGGAGGGTGCGCAGAAGTTTACCGACCAGTTGAACAGCGGAAAGGGTAGTCTGGGCTTGTTGATGAACGATACCAAGCTCTATGACAACCTGACCTCTACGATGTCGCACGCAGATTCTCTGGTCATCGACCTGAAGGCGCATCCAAAGCGTTATGTTCACTTCTCTATCTTCGGCAAGAAAGACAAGTAAAAGGGGCGTTTTTGTCCTAAAATGCTAGGAAATCAGGAAACAGCTTAAATTAATTTTGTCTAAATAATAAAGACGATGTTTCACGCCCCGAAATGTGAACCGAACTTGTTGTAGTTTAGCCATTTCGGGGTGTTGCAAAATTGTTTCACTGTCACTAAAACGCAACTGTGGATAACTTTCTTAGTTGCTTGATTCTCAGTTGGTTGTAAGTGTGTCTTAAAATATTATAAATGGGGTGATTTGCTACTCTCCGTTTTTTTTCGTAACTTTGCAACCGATTTCGCATCCAGGTGGTGTGGAGATATTTCAAAATCTTTAAAAATAGGTTAATTAAACAATTTAAAATATTAGGTAATAAGTGTCAATGTTAGCAAGTCCAAAGGCGCTTTGGGACAATAGTCTTTTGTTCATAAAGGATAATGTTTCGGAGCAGCAATATAATACATGGTTTAGACCAATAGTCTTCGAGTCGTATAAACCTTCGACTAAGACTTTATTGGTTCAAGTTCCAAGTCCGTTTGTATACGAGTACTTGGAACAGAATTATGTTGGCTTGTTAAGTAAGGTGCTTCATCGAAATTTTGGCGATGGAATCCGTCTCACCTATCGCGTGGTAGCTGCTGATAAACAGCAGCCTGTGGCGCAGGGAGTAGATGCCGAGGTGAGCGACGATGTTGATGCCTCGCGAAATGCGATGAATCAGCAGGTAGGAATGCCTGCCGATGTTCAGCAGCAGGAAGACATTGATACCCAGCTTGACCCCAAGCTCACCTTTAATACATACGTAGAGGGAGACAGCAACAAGCTGCCTCGATCGGTGGGATTGTCTATTGCTGAGCATCCGAACACTACGCAGTTTAACCCGATGTTCGTCTATGGTCCTTCTGGTAGCGGAAAGACTCATTTGGTGAATGCCATCGGATTGAGAGCCAAGCAGTTGTATCCTCAGAAACGAGTGCTTTATGTAAGTGCCCGTCTCTTCCAGACGCAATATACGGATGCTGTGCTGCATAATGCAAGCAACGATTTCATCAACTTCTATCAGTCTATCGATATTCTGATTGTGGATGATGTGCAGGATTGGGCAGGAAAGGCTAAGACCTTGAACACCTTCTTCCATATTTTCAACCACCTCTTCCGCAATGGTAAGCGAATCATTCTGGCAAGCGACCGACCTCCTGTGGAGTTGAAGGACATGCCAGACCGTCTGATTACCCGTTTCTCTTGTGGATTGGTAGCTGAGTTGGAGAAGCCAAATGTGGAACTTTGTGTCGATATTGTGAGCAGTCAGGTTCGCAAAGACGGCTTGAAGATTCCTAAGGATGTGGTTTCTTACATCGCCCAGACCTGTAACGGCAGTGTTCGTGACTTGCAGGGTGCCATTAATGGCCTGTTGGCTTATAGCATCGTTTACAACAGCAGCATCGATATCAAGTTGGCTGAACGTGTGGTAAAGCGTGCCGTGAAGGTAGAGGAGAGTACCAAGACTCTCACCCTTGATGAAGTGGTAGAGGCTGTATGCTCTCATTATAAGGTGACGGTGGCTGCCGTAAACAGCAAGAGCCGCAAGCGTGAGTATGTGGAGGCACGTCAGGTGGCGATGTATCTGGCACAGAAACTTATCAAGATGCCGGCTTCGAGAGTGGGCAAACTGATTGGTAATCGTGATCATAGCACCGTTATCCACAGTACTACAAAGGTGGAGGAACGCTTGAAGGTGGACGCTGAGTTCAGCGATGAACTGGCAAGCATCGAGAGCGGCTTGAAAGTAAAGAAGTAATTCTTGGGCGTTTTTTTCTAAAGAAGCCCTGATCACATAGATAAGCACGGAACCTTGGTATAGTGGTTCTCGTTTATATAAATGAAATAAAAGGAAGCCTGGCAAGTTTGTATTTGCCTTGGCTT
>ERZ791891.1081-NODE-1081-length-10969-cov-4.149991_pt1 | contig 10969 bp, 26 predicted proteins | sample MGYA00510155_ERZ791891 | MGnify/ENA primary metagenome ERZ791891 (study PRJEB30046, sample SAMN00792061) | human gut metagenome | study: EMG produced TPA metagenomics assembly of the A metagenome-wide association study of gut microbiota in type 2... | reverse complement strand
GAGCACACCTTGCAATAATTATAAATCGACAGTCTCCGTTGTTTCTCCGTCCGGCAGTTTCAGCAACTACTGCTGTAACGACAACATCGGTGTTCGCCCGGTTTGTATCTTAAAATCTAATATCTTTGTATCGAAAGGGGATAAGTAATTATGGGAAAGAGAATTACCGGAAATGATATTGCAGAATTAATCAGTAGAGTTGAAACATTGGAGAAAAAGTTTGGTGTAACGCATATTCCGAAAGAATTAAAAATCGGAGATGAATTTGAACTTGCAGATGTAAACTGGAAAATCCTTGATATTACGGATGCCGGATATATGTGCATTGGTGGCTCATTGGGAAATAAAAAGTTTGATGAAAACTCAAGTGACTGGAAAAAAAGTAGTTTGAGAAGTTATCTCCACACAGAGTTCTATAAAAAGGTTTCCAAAGAGATTGGTGAGGATAATATTGTTGCTTTTAAAAGAGACCTGTTGTCTCTTGATGGACAGGAAGAATATGGGGAAACAGATGATTTTGTATCTCTTTTGACGGTTGACGAATACCGAAAATACAGAAAATTCATTCCGAATACTGATGAATGGTGGTGGCTTATTACACCGTGGAGCACACCTTGCAATAATTATAAATCGACAGTCTCCGTTGTTTCTCCGTCCGGCCGGTTCGACACCGGCCTCTGTCACCTCAACATCGGTGTTCGCCCATTTTGTATCTTTTCCTCTTCAATCTTTGAATCAGAGGAATAAGTAAATGGCAGAATCAGACTTAAAAGTAATTTTGAAAGCAAAAGATCTGGCAGAACATACATTGCGTGTAACTTCAAATTGCAATAGATATCCAAAGAAATACAGATTTTCACTGGTAGACAAAATGCAGAATAAGGCACTTGAAATCTATGAATATCTGTATGAAGCAAATCGAACCGATTTGAAGTATTACCGGAGAGAGCGTTCAGAATTACAGACTAAAGCCATAACTCACTGTGATGAACTTCTGTTTTACATTGAGTTATCAATGAAACTAAATATTATCAACACAAGAAGTATGGAATATTGGTCAAAAATGGTTTCGGATATCAAGCATATGGCGATTGCTTGGAGAACGAAAGATAAAAACAGATAATTTTTTTGGTTATGTACTGTATAAACCGTTGTTTCTCCGTCCGGCAATATCAACAACAACAACTGTAACAACAACAACGGTGTTCGCCCATTCTGTATCACACAGACAGTAAGAGTAGGCAATAAGCCGAAATCAGAAAAAGATACAAAAAAGTGCATGACCATTCCGAAAAGGATAAATACAAAGGATTTTTTACAATGGATAAAGATGTTATATGTGATTTCGAAAACCTGTATAGAGCTTATAAGAAAGCTAAAGCCGGCAAAGGATTTAATGGCAGCAGTGCTAAATTTCAAACAATGAACCTTGAGGGATTACACATTTTGAAAGAGCAGCTTGAAAATCAGACTTACCGGATGAATCCGTACAATGAATTTAAGGTATATGAACCAAAAGAAAGAGTGATTAAGTCCTGTTCGTTCAAAGATAAGGTAGTTCAGCATTGCTTATGTGATAATGTGTTGCATCCAAGATTAGCAAATGAATTTATTCGCACAAATTATGCCGGGCAGATAGGAAAAGGTACACATTTTGGAATGGATTGTTTAAAAGAGCAAATGTTGGATTTTTATAATCAACATGGAATTGATGGTTGGATTTTAAAATGCGATATCACAAAATTTTTCTATCAAATAGATCACGATATTTTAAAGGATATTGTTGGTTATTATTTCCCAGATGATTATACGCAATGGTTGAACCATTTGCTGATTGACAGCACAAATGGTCCTGGACTTCCACTAGGGAATCAAGCTGCACAGGCATACGCATTGCTGATTCTGAATGGATTGGATCACTTTGTGACCGGAGAGCTTGGAATAAATTTTTATGGAAGATACATGGATGATTTCTATTTAATTCATCACGATAAGGAATATTTAAAGTGGTGTCTTGAATGTATAAAACAATTCGTGAATAGCCTTTGTTTATCGCTTAATGGTAAAACACAAATAATTCCATTTAAAAACGGACTGTTATTTACAGGTTTTCATCATTACATAACAGCAAACGGAAAATACATAAGAAAATTGAATGGCGTAAACAAAAGAAGAATACGAAAAAAGATTAGAGTTTGGGCGAAACTTGTCAATTCTGACAAAATGTCAGAGCAAAAATTTTATGAAAAATATAATGCTTGGAAAAATCATGCAATGCATGGCAATTGTATTAAATTATGTCATTCAATGGATTTATATGTGAACGAATTATTAGAAAGGTAGGAATAAAAATGGCAGAGAACACAGCAGTAGCGGAAAGCGAAAAGAGAGAACTTGTCGCCAAAGATTTTACAGAGGGAATGGTAATTAAAGTCAGGGAAAAAGAGAAGTTCGGACTTACATTTCCAAAAGATTACAATTACACAAATGAGTTTATGTCGGCAATGCTGATTTTGCAGGACACGGTAGACAGCAACAAAAAGCCTGTATTGCAGAGTTGTAGCAGGGCAAGTATCGAAAATGCACTTGTGGAAATGGTTACGAGTGGCTTATCAATGCAGAAGAAGCAGTGTTATCCAGTTGCTTATGGTGGTAAGTTACAGTGTCAGAAATCCGTATATGGAAACACTTGTATCGCTAGGAGATACGGACTTAAAGATATAGCATCAGAGGTTATCTATGAGGGCGACACATTCGAATATGAAATCGTTAATGGCAAGAAAAGTATTGTCACTCACAAGCAGGACTTTGAGAATATCGATAACGATAAAGTCAAGGGTGCATACGCAATAGCCACTATGGATGACGGAAGTATTCTCACAGAGGTTATGAATATCAAGCAGATTAAGCAGTCTTGGAAACAGGGATTTGGCTATAAAGAGGGCGGAAACGGAACGCATCAGAAATTCACAGACCAGATGGCTATGAAAACAGTTAAGAACAGGCTGTTAAAGCAGATTAACAATACATATGGTTCTTTCTATGGCGGAAATTACGATAATGAGGAAGAATTACCTAGTTATGATGAGCGTATGCAGGCTGATGTTGATTACGATATTGAACAGAACGCCAACAGCGTAGATTTTGTTGAGTGTGATGTTGTAGATGATGTTTCGGTTGAAGATACTGTCACAGAAGTAACAGAAGAACAGACAGAAGATAGCACATTGCCACCATTCATGCAGGCAGAATAGGAGATTGAGTATGAGAGTAATTTCACAGGACGGAACAATAGATGTTCCTTATGAATATTTTTCATTATCTATGTCTAGTGGGAAATATAAAGATACAGAAGTGGCATATATCTATTGCCACAATTTATCATCACCGATTGGCACAAAGTTAGCTGAATATTCCACCGAAGCAAAGGCAATTAAGGCTATGGAAATGCTTAGAGAAACGTATCTTAGTATGCCTATCGAAATGCAGAATGTTGATGTTTCAGAAGATTTAGCAACGGAATTTGAAAGATTAAAGAAATGCTGTGTTATGGTGCGATCTGAAAATCAGCCGTCAAAAGTAGAGTTTATTAACAATTCTATATTTCAGTTTCCACAGGATGATGAAATCGAGGTGTAAGTATGAGATTAAAATGTTTAGGCTCATCATCAGCCGGAAATTGCTATCTGCTAACTTCCAACAGCGGGGAAACACTTATCCTTGATTGTGGTGTTCCGATTTCCGAAATTAAAAAAGGTTTGAACTGGAATATCAGAAACGTTGTTGGGTGCGTGGTCACGCACCGGCACATAGATCATAGCAAATCTGTTTACGATTTAAGAAAAATCGGAATAAAAGTAGCAACACCATATTTAGCTAATGACGTATATTCACTTGTCAGACTCTATTTCGACCATACAAGATTTCGAGTGATTGCATTTGAACTTGCTACGAAAGATGGAAAATGGACGCACACAAACGCAGACGGAAGTGAATGCCCTTGCTATGGATATGTTATATCTCATCCAGAAATGGGGAAACTTCTGTATGTGACGGACACTGAATTTGTTAAATGGAGATTTGATGATTTAAACCATATTTTACTTGGGGTTGACTACGACAAAAATATGGTTGATATGAACAATCCTGCAAAAGCAAGCCATGTTCTCAGAGGACATATGAGCATTGATACGGCTTGTAAATTTGTTGAAGCGAATTATTCGCCAGATGATGTCCTAAACGTAATCATGTGCCATCTATCGGAAGAAAATGCAGATAAGGATAACTTTATCGAACAAATGAAAAAAGTAGCTTGCATGGCAAATGTAGATGTTGCAGAACCGTGCAAAGAATGGGAACTACACAATCCAAATGTTGCACCATTTTAAAGGTGATTAATATGTGTTACGAATGTAAAAATTGTAGAGAAAGAACGCCAGAATGTCACGCTACATGCGTTAAGTATTTTATATTCACTCTGCAAAATGATGAAATTAAACGGCGTAGACAGGAAGCATACATGCGTGACTGCTTCACCATAGAAAGCGTTATGCGTGCCGTTTATGACAAGAATAATATTCACCATGCCGATTATGGCTATTGTGTGAGAACAAAAAGGAAAAGAGGTATGACATGAATAAAGTAATAATGATCGGACGCCTCACACGCGATCCAGAAGTAAGATATTCACAGGGAGAAAAGCCGATGGCTATTGCCAGTTACAGCCTGGCAGTAGACCGGATGTATAAAAGAGATGGAGAACCATCAGCTGATTTTATTAACTGCAAAGCATTTGGAAAACAGGGCGAATTTGCTGAAAAATATCTGAGAAAAGGTATGAAGATTGCAATTACAGGGCACATTCAGACTGGCAGCTACACGAACAGAGACGGAAACAAGGTTTACACAACGGACGTGATCGTAGAGCAGCACGAATTTTGCGAAAGTAGATCAGAATCTACTAACAATTCTGGTTATTCACCAGTACAGCAGCAACAGCCATCTCCGGCACCTGTAAGCTCTGCAAATGATTTCATGACGATTCCAGATAACATGGAAGAATTGCCATTTAATTAAAGAGGTGTAATTATGGCAGAAAATAAACATACAATGCAGGAATTGCATCAATGGCAAGCATTACCGCTGAATATCAAAGTTTTAATGACAGCCGAGAGGATACGAAGTTGGGTTAATGAATTTGGCGAAGATGGAGTGTAACTGTTGTTTAGTGGTGGAAAGGATAGTACAGTTTTAGGATATATAAAAGATGAAATTATTTAAAAGTGTAGATGAGAAACTTGCTGAGGTTGGGTTTTGTAAAAATATAGAGAATGAGCATGTCGTTTATTATGAGCGATATGACGCCAAGTATAAATACGTTCATTCGGTTGATATTCTGCATAAGCGTTCTGGCGAAAACATTATTCAGTCATATGATTCTACATGCGGAGTTAATGCAGCAGTAGGCCTTACGGGTTATGAAATGAAGTTATTTGTGAAGAAAATGAAGCAAATGGGCTGGTATTCAGGAAAGGATGTGACAATGCGTGACACTGAAAGAGGCGATGAAACGAAACCCGTATGATCCAAAGAAAGGCAGCATTGGGGCGTACTTGCGATATTTAAGATACAACGTAGATGGTTGGTATCATATTAAGTCTGAGGACTTGAGAGAATTTATGAAAGGTAAGATTTATGAAAATTAAATTTCAAAAAGGCAGAGTGGGAAGTGATGCGTACAAAGTTTCCAAAGTATGGAAAATAGGAGCGCATGTGGCAATGTGACAATCAGATGTCATTTGCTGATTTTGGGATTTTTGATAAGGAAAGACCATTACTGAAAACCACAGGTTGCGGCAGAACCGGCTGCGTGCTGTGCGGGTTCGGTTGCCACTTAGAGAAAGAAAGCAGATTTGAACTTTTGAAGCAGACGCACCCTAAATTCCATAATCTGCTTTACATCTTGAAAAACAATGGCGTGACATACGCAGAAGCTATTGACTGGGTGAATGAACATGGTGGATTTAATATTAAATATTGAGGTGAAACATGAAAAAAAATAAGGAACAATTACAGCAGGAAGTAGCAGAGATCCGGCGGTTTGTGGATGGGGATTCCAGAGATGTGGCAGTAAAAGCCAGGGTGTTGGAAGAACCAGATGAATTTGGAGATGCCTTTTTGGAATGCCCGTGTGGAGCGATATCACAGGTTAGCACAATGCACCGAAACAGAGGTATATATTGTTGGAAATGCGGACAGAAATTGGATTTCGGGAATGAGGAATAATTATGGAATTTATAAATCAATGTAATTGCATTGTAGATTATTCTGCTTTAGAAAAAGCAATTATTGAAGAATGCAGTAGAAGAAATATAACACCGAATAGTTGCTATAGAATTTATATATATCGTGGCTACGCTGGAATTTCGATAAAGCACGATAAAGTTTCCGTTCACAGAATGTTAGGCAAATATATGGTTGGTTACGATTTTCCATCTAATATTGTAGTTCACCATATTGATGGAAATAAGCTAAATAATAAGATTTCAAATTTACAAGTAATGAAATCTGAACTACATGCAAAAGAACATAATATTGTTCAATATGTTTCAGCGGACTATATGAAAGGATATGGTAATAGAATGAAAAGCATTATTTCTAGAACAGATGTTACAGAAACAGAAGTTATTAAGCTGCGCAAAAAGGGATTTACCATATCAGAAATTGCAAAAGAATTGAATTGTGGATATAACACAGTTTGTAGGAGATTGGGAATGAAAGCTTAAATTGGAGTGATGTGAAATGAATATCGGAAAAGCATGTGCAATATTTGAACAGATTGAATCTGAAAGATATACAGACGAAGAAAAATTACTGGCAATACGTGAGGTAATTGAAATGCCAACGCATAATGGCATTACTAAAGACACGATTCTAAACGCTTTTAAATGGCTTTGGAATTATGCGATAGAAGAGGTGACAGAATGAGATTAATTGATATTGAAAAGTTGCGAGGATGTGCGATTATACGCCCACATAATGGTGTGGAAGTGAAAGTAATAGAATCTTTTTCTGATAAGATAAAACACCAAGATATACCGACAGCTTACGATGTGGATGGAGTGGTGCAGAAGTTGGATGAAATGAAAAGAAAATAATTATATGATCATGCAATTTCTTTTTCGGATGAGGATTTAGGGAAAGCATTTGGATTTGAAATTGCTATTGATGTAGTAAAGAGAGGTGGAAAGAGTGACAAATAGAGAAAAATATGCAGAGCAGATTTTAGATATTGCGTGTAGCGGTTACAAAGTTGCAATTGATAAAAATACTATGAAACCGGTTCCGTGCAAAGACATTTTATGCTCAGACTGCTATTTTGGATTTAAAGTTGGTATTAAGTGCAACGATGCATGTAAAGAATGGTGCGAATCAGAATATGTCGAACCACAAATTGACTGGAGCAAAGTGCCAGTTGATACACCGATTCTGGTTAGAGATAAAGAAAGTGATAAATGGATTCGCAGATATTTTGCAAGATATGAAAAAGGTTGGGTATATGCGTGGAGTGATGGATCTAATTCATGGAGTGCGGAGAACAAGACTACACGAACTATGAACTGGAAATATGCAAAACTGGCAGAGGACGGTGATAAAAATGAAATGGAATAGGCATGCAATCCATGTGATTAAAGGAGCATCTATTCATCCAGGTCTTAACGAAATTGTAAGGGTTGTGAATGAAAATGCATATTTGCTTGGCGAAGCAGTTAAAAAGATTGATGATTTAAGCAATGAATTAGAGGAACTTAAAGGAAAGTTGAATAATGAGCATTAATTACAAAAAAGTTTTTGCTATGAAAGCAGAAAGAGAAAAGAGGATTAAGTCTATTTGTCCTACAATACCATGCGAGAGTGGCATATATGCGTTTTACCGATCAGATGAAGCAGGTATTCGTAGGAGTTATGTAGGGCAGGCCGTGAACCTTTTAGAGAGGTGTGCTTCACATCTTGCTGAGTACGATCATATAGCATTGAGCCTTAAAAAGCATGGATTTTACAGTGACGAAAATCCGTATGGTTGGAAGTTGACATACAAAACATGCTCAAAATCAGAGATGGATGATTTGGAAGTTTCTACAATCAGACAGTGGGCTGATGCCGGATTTCAGATGTATAACGTAACGGCTGGAAGCCAAGGCAAGGGTAAACAGGTGACCGGTCAGTATAAGCAACCAAGAACGTACTCAGAGGGCATACAGCAAGGTAAAAAGGTGTTATCTAGGGAATTATCGTCTATCGCAGAAAAACACCTTAAAATCGAATTAAGAGAAGATAAAGCTAATAACAAGGTGTCGCAGAAGCAATATGAGAAATTTATGGATTTATTGAAAGTAGGTGAAAACAATGCTAATTCCGAAAGTTAAAGCCAAAGAGTTTGAAAAATTTGGATTTAAGAAATGTAAGGGCGAATATGGAAAGAGCGGTTGCTATTACCTTTGCGTTGCAAGGGGTGCAAAAATGCTTTTTGTTAGTGATGTATATTTTGACGTTAATGAGTGGAATGATAACGACCCAAGAATACATAAAGACATAAATTGCCGGTACAGAGATAGAAGAACATACCTTGATATAATTTATGAACTTATTAAGGCAGATATGCTTGTAAGCGATTATGTGAAAGTGGGTGAATCAGAATGACATTAGGAAAACATATGGAAACATTAAGACCAACAAAGGTATTTAAAGTGGCATTTGACGGTTTAGAAGCAACTTTTAATTCAATTGGTGAACTGCCAGAAAGCATTTTAGATGCTGAACTTGTCAGAGTGGCAAAGGACAAAAGCGGTGTTCTTGTTTATGAGGTAAAGGAGTGATTTTGTGTTTAAAATTTTGAGTAAGAAGAAATGCGAAGAAATTCTGAAAAGAATTACTGCAAATGAAATTATTCAGACTGAATACGGGCTGCACGATATGGAAGCAGAAACAAAAGCGACAGAAAATAGAGCAGAAATAGCTTTTATTGTCGGTGGCATTAAGGGAATGAATAAGGTGCAGAACACATTAAGAAAAAGGTATAAAAATAACTAAAAATCAAAGAAAGGAATAGGTTGTCCGGACATAAAACCGAGGTTTCCTTTTGGTATATTTTATATGATAGTACATTGTTTATTTGAACAGTCAGGCACATTCAAGAATGCTTTCAAGAAGTATGGAATTGAAGCCTACGATTATGATATTCAGAATGAATTTGGCGAAACTGATTATGTTACCGACCTTTTTAAAGAGATAGAGGTGGGGTACAACGGTGAGCCGAGTTTGTTTGATGAAATAGAAACTGATGATTTGATTCTTGCATTTTCCCCATGCACCAGATTCGAAGCACGCGTTCCGTTGCTATTTAGAGGGCAGGCAACGCAACAAAAGGGATGGGATAACATTCAAAAGCTAAAATATTCAATTGGATTGCATAAAGAATTGCATGAATTTTATGTAAAATTATCGCAATTATGTTTTGTGGCATATACAAGAGGCTTTCAAATGATTATAGAAAATCCATATACACAGCCACACTATCTGACTACATACTGGTGCATTAAACCATCGTTGATTGATAAAGACCGGACGCAGAACGGTGATTATTACAAAAAACCTACGCAGTATTGGTTTATAAATTGCAAGCCGAAGAATAATTTGGTTTTTGAACCTTTAGAAGAAGTGCAAATTCGTACTATTGCAAGAGTTAAATCAACAGACAAAACAAGCCGAAAGACAGAACGCAGCCTTATGCATCCTCAGTATGCTGACAGGTTTATAAGGCAATACATTTTGGATGAAAAATATTGGAAACAGGAGAAAAAGTGATGTTCGAAGTAGGGCAGAAATATAAAATTTATAGAAACAGTGCAACCGATATCAGAGAGAAAGACTGGGTAAATGCAGTAGTAGAATCTGTGCCAGATCACGGCAGATTTGTACGGATGAGATTGCATTTTACTGGCGGATTCGTAGGACATACAAGCTATGTTGAATCGTATTCGGTTGCAGAACTTGAGAAAATGATTAAAAGTGGAGAATTAGTGCGAAGATAGGAGGGGGAAATCATGGAACAGCAGGCGGCAGAACAGATTAATTGTATTCTTGAACTTTTGCGTAATTGTCTTATTCAGAATGGCGTGAGCATTGGATTTACAGAGGATAATGAACTGATGTTTTTTGACACAGACACTTATCTGGAAGATGAAATATTCTGCGGATTTACAGTCCCGATTGAAAAATTAGTGAGGTAGCAGCATGAAAAATGTAGATAAGATTCGTTCCATGAGTGATGCGGAACTGGCAGAGTTTTTGTGTGAAGTATCATCGTACACATCGGAATATCGGTGCGAAGAATGCATGGCATCTGAGTATTGCAAGCAAGGACATCAAGGCTTTATTGACTGGTTGCAGGCAGAATGTGAAGAAACAAATTGATTGTTCAAACAAAAGATAGATAAAGGGGATGATTAAAAATGGCAGAACGCCGGATGTTTACTAAAAAAGTTACTGATGATGACAACTTCATGTCATTAAGTGCATCAGCGCAAGCATTATATTTGCATTTGTCTATGTCGGCAGACGATGATGGATTTTGCAATCAAGTGTCAATCTCTATGTTTAAGGCACATGCAAGCGTTTCTGATCTGCAACAGTTGCTTGAAAAAAGATATATTTATCAGTTCGATAGTGGTGTTATTGTTATAAAACATTGGAGAATGGCTAATGCGCTTAGAAAAGATAGATATACACAGACAAATTTCAAAGAAGAATTGGCAAAATTACGTATCAAAGAGAATGGCTCTTATACAATGCTCAAACCTAATGAAAGAGAATGGTTGCCAGATGGTTGCCAGATGGTTGCCACTTGTCAACCACAGGATAGTATAGGTAAGGATAGTATAGGTAAGGATAGTATAGGTAAGGATAGTAT
>ERZ791891.1062-NODE-1062-length-11140-cov-4.076410_pt1 | contig 11140 bp, 10 predicted proteins | sample MGYA00510155_ERZ791891 | MGnify/ENA primary metagenome ERZ791891 (study PRJEB30046, sample SAMN00792061) | human gut metagenome | study: EMG produced TPA metagenomics assembly of the A metagenome-wide association study of gut microbiota in type 2... | reverse complement strand
GTATTTCCTCTTCCGGTTCCGCTACACTCGGACTGTCGCTTCCCCTGTCTGTCTCTTCTCCGATGGAGAATCCGTCGCCGCTTTCCCTCACGGGTGTGGCGACAACATCATCCTGCATCCCGCTGACATCAAATTCCTCGACCGGGGTGTCTTTCTCGTTTTTCTTGCCGTAAAGGTCTTTGCTGATATGGTAGCCGTAATAGATGATGTAGGCCACTGTCAGCACGATGACAAATATTACATACGGAGTCATTGTCGTTTGCGTTAATTTGGGTTTGAGTTTTATTTTCGTGCAAAATAATATTGATTATTACAAGCCGTGAAATTATATTCCGAAAAATCCCCGTTTCTTAACTACAATTAGTATAAAAGGCTGATTTCAAACTCGCTTTCATACTCTGAACAGTATTTTGTGCAAATAGTGAGTATGAAAATAGCACAGTATGATTATGTAATAATTTAAGCAAAATTTGTCCTCATAAAAGGCAACTCATCGTTTTATTTTATTCAGGGCGCATATCTGATGCGCATAAAGTAAAACGAAACAGAAAATACAGTCCTGATTTACCCGCTTTTGTCAAATATTCCGTATTTTTACTCCTTAAATGGGATTCTCTCGGTGAAAAATTTGGGTATAATTTATTTTAGTGCTAATTTTGTAACTAAAATAATTACTAAATGGGGACTAAAATAAACAACTTGCGCCAACAAACTCCCTCCATTGGGATATTACTTACTTCGTGGCTGGAAAAATCCGGTTTCAGTAGGAACGAGGTTTCCAATTATTTGAAATCCGGGTGGCTGCAGCGTATAACCACCGGTGTATATCAATTCACCGGAGATACGCCATCGCTTTATGGAGCATTGGCTTCGTATCAGAAACAGACCGATTTGAAATATCATGTAGGTGCAGCGTCTGCTTTGGAACTGAAAGGTTTCTCTCATTACATCACCATGGGAAAACCTGATGCCGTTGTCTTTTCCCCGGTAAAGCCGCCACTTCCTAAATGGCTGAATGATGCGGAGCTTGACATGCACCTTGTAGAAGTGTCAACCAAAGTAATCGGGGATATAGGAATCGAGCAAATGGATTATCTGGGGCAGACTTTAACTGTCTCATCACCGGAAAGAGCCATAATGGAATGTATCCTGCTTTCACCGTCTCATTATGATTTAATGGATGTGTATTATCTTATGGAAATGCTCACATCCCTTAGAGCCTCTCTTGTTCAGCAACTACTAGAAAATTGTACCTCCGTGAAAGTGAAGCGCATGTTCCTCTATATGGCTGAAAAGGCACGCCACCGTTGGTTTGACAAACTTGATCGTTCCCGCATATCTCTCGGCTCCGGCACACGGAGTTATGCGAAGAACGGAGTGAAAATTGGCGCATACGATATTGTAATACCTAAAGAGCTTGCTGATTATGAATAATATATATCGACAAAAAGTTGAACTGCTGTTGAAAATCCTGCCGTTTGTGACGGACGAGGACTGTTTTGCCATACATGGTGGTACTGCAATAAACTTATTTGTGAAGAACTTATACCGTCTCTCCGTTGATATTGATGTGACATATATTCCTATCGAGGACAGGCATACAAGTCTTCGGCGAATAAATGAGGCTCTTATGAGAATTGCCGACAGGGTTAAACGCCGTTTCCGGGATGTGAGAGTCATTCCTCGTCTTGACATCTGCAAAATCACTTGTGAAAGTCGTGGATGCCAGGTAAAGATTGAGGTGAACCAGACAAAACGCGGACTTGTCTGCGGTGATGCAGCCTTGTGTCCTTTGTGCGAAAAGGCACAGGCGATGTTTGGAGTGGAAGTTGATGCAAGAATTGTATCAATACCACAACTATACGGAGGTAAGATTTCTGCCGCATTGTCACGCCAACATCCCCGTGACCTCTTTGATGTAAAGCAGATGGACATTCCGCTTTCAGATGTAAAAAAGGGACTTATATTCTGCCTTCTCGGAAGCGACCGCCCTATCCATGAGTCGTTTGCTCCTAACCTTATAGACCAGCATGAGGCTATGGAACGCCAGTTTTCAGGCATGAGTGAGGTGCCCTTCAGCTATGAGGATTTTGAAGCTACCAGAGAAAAACTTGTCACTGATGTCAATTCTGTGATGACGGCAGATGACAGACAGTTCCTTACAGGTTTTGAAAATCTTACTGTTGATTGGGAGAACTCACCATATTCTTCTTTTAAAGAATATCCTTCAGTAAGATGGAAAATACAGAATCTGCAAAAGTTGAAGGCATCGAATCCGAAAAAACTGAAAGCAGAAGCTGACAAACTCAGAAAAATCTTCGGGATGTAATAGGTTGCGAAATAGGGAAATGGTGAACTGTCTCATACAAAGGTGATAGCAGGGAAAGACCACCCAAGTACCATCTAAGTAGCACCCAAGCACCACCCAGGTAGAAAACCTGATGGCGATAATGGGTGAGGATTCATATTCGGTTACGGAAATTATGGAAAACTGCAATTGAATATTACTAAAAATGAGAAATTGATACGGTTCCCCAAAGTTCCCCAAATTTCTTTGCCTCCAATCGCCCTTTCATAAAACACCCGGCAAACAACTGTAGGGCACAACCCAACAGTTAGAAAATATTTCGCGAACAAATTGAAAAATTTGTGGTTGCAATAGCCGACACAATAACAAACAACGTAATGATTGAACTGCATTTACAGCTATAACAAGCAGACGGCATATATTCAATGATACACACCGCCTGTTTTTCGTCAATCTCTATAAAGTCAGGGACAAAAACGCTTGCCACGGAGGAAATCGTTAAGGTCTTTGTAACCCTCATAGACACCCGATGCGTCATGTATCCCGTCACGGGCTTCGTTAAGCGCATCCACAGCCCTGCACCCGGCATCGTCATTGTCGAGGCAGCAGGTGACGGTAGGATAAGGCGCGAGCCATCTCATCGCCTTGCGGAGATTGGAAACGGAGTTCAGCACCACGAAATCCATAGTCTCGGCAAACGGCGTGAAATCAGACCGGCGGCATAGGGTCATGTATGACAGGAAATCCATGAATCCCTCAAAGACGGTACACAGGTCATTGTGGCTGCCCATCTGTATGAGCGACACATCCTTTTGCCCGACCGTTCCCTTGAAGAACGGATTCCTCACCTCATAGCCGCCCTGCACATTCCCGAAACCGATGCCGTAGTAATGGCGGCACCCGAGCGAGAAGTGTATCTCCCGGCAGAACTCTGCCGCAACGGTGCGGTCTATGCCTCTGGAACCGAGGTATGCCAGCAGTTTCTCATTGGAAAGCTGTCTAACGGCCACATTATGGAATGTACCGGTACGTTCACCCTGCACTTCGGATGGCAAGCGTTCCCTGATGACAAGCTCTGCCGTGGTGTAGTTCTGGATATGCCTAATCACTTCCATGATGTCATTGGTGTTATACATCATCTTACCGAGGTCGATAATGTCACCGCTCTCCATCGTGGCAAGGTCGTACCAGCGGTTTTTCTTGCGGCTGACCTTGAACGACGGATGCCTGTCTTCCCGGTATGGGGCATGGTAAAGCGCGTAGGTTTGGTAATTGCGCACCGGACGGATGCCAATCCTTTCAAGATAACCGATAATGTCGATTCGCTTGATTTCCCCGAAATTCACTGCCATGTTCAATTTCTCAAATCCGTTAGTTTGTCCCTGTTATACCTGTATTCCCTGCCGTCCTTAACGACGATGCCCTTTGCCATAAGATGCTTGAGCCACATCACGAACGAGGTGCGCCCGCGCTTGTAGCCGGTCTCCGCATACTGTTCACGCAGTCTGGCGACAAGCGTATTGTAGCCCTTGACCGTTCCTCCGGCAAACACTTTATCAAGAATCTCCTTATGCTGCTGCACGGTGATATTCTCGAATGTCACCCGTTCCTCTTCATCGCTGCTGAAACCGGGAATATCCTCCGGCACACCGTCCTCGTTGATGCGGAAGGCAAAGTTCGAGAACTCCTTTTCCCTGGTTATCATCGGGCGGACCTCGCTCACTTCGGGATTCAGCTCGCTTTTGATGATTTTCATCACAGTCTCCGCCTTGTTGTTCAGTTCCGTGCCGATGTGTCCTCTCGTGTTGTCATCGCTCTTGTTCAGGTGCAGCACGGTATGGATGTGTATGTTGTACATATTGGTCCACCGCATGAGGTCGTTGATTATCTCTACGGATTCTCCGGGAGAGTTGATGTCGTTGATAAGGTCGCGGATGCCGTCGATGACGACGAAGCCGATTTTATTGTCAACCTCCAATGCGGAGTCGATGATATTCCTGCGTTGTTGTGGTGTGAACTCCCTGAGCATAAGGAAATCCAGCGATGACACCTCACTGTCGGACGGCAATCCCGCCATCTTCAGTATGCGGTGAAGCACCTTGAAACAATGTACGCGGCTCTGCTCGGTGTCTATATACAGCACTTTGGTCTTGCCGTCGGGCAGTTTGGCACGATAATGCAGCACCTCTTTTCCAGACAGCAATGCGGCCACTATCGCACTTACATTGAATGTCTTTCTCGATTTCGGCTTGCCTACGGACGCGCTGAAATTACCCACTGTCGCCACCGTAATCTCATCGACTGTCAGTATCTCCGGCGGAAATACATAGCGGTCGGTGGCACGGATTTTGACATACTCGAGGAACTTCTTGAATTTCTCTCGGTTGGCCTTTTCCTGCGGCGTAAGCTCCTGCGGTGCCGGAAATATCCTGTCGAACGGGATTTCTTCTATCTTCATTTCTCCGCTCCTTTCCTTGTCTTACGGTTTCCCTTGGGAGGCTCCATCATGGTCTCGGCCGCCGCCCTGCGGTTCATCTCATACTTGGAGTAGATGACATTGCGGCGCAGCACGTCGTCAAGTTCCTTACGTTCTATGTATATGAATTTTCCACGAGGTTTGAAATGGGTAATCTCCCTGTTGGAAGTCATAAGGTATATCTGGCTTTTCGATACCCCTATATATTCCGCCGCCTCTTCGACGGTCAGCATCTCGCGGCACATGAAGAGTTTGGACTCCAGCTCCTTGAAATGCTCGAATATCTCGCCGAGGTCGCCGTATCGCTCCATGAAGGCACAGATGGACTCGATGCGCTGCACAGCCTCGTCAACCGTGTTTTCTCCCATCTTGGAGAGCAGGTGGCTCACGTTCTCCACCCGCTGGAGGGTGGCTATAAATTCCGATGTCATAATCTGTCCTTTTTGTTAATAATAGCACTCATGCGGTTGCTCCGACTCATTGGGTATACCTATTTCCGGCTCGATGACCATACGTGACCTTATCCATTTGTCAAGTTCCTCCTTGTTGAAGAAGATACGCCCGTTGGTAGGACGGCTATGAGGTATGTCGTATTTGCGCACCAGCTTGTACAGGTGGCTTGTGGTAATGCCGAGATACAGGGCCGCATCCTCGACCGTGAACGTGCCTTTCAGATGGAAAAGCATGCCGATGAGCTGGTCAACGCGCGACAGCAACTTGTCGAGCTTGACGGAACACCGTTCTCCCCATTGGGTATCTGTAATAATCTGTTGTTCATTCATTGTTACTTTGTTCTTTTGATTCAACTTTCAGAGCCGTCGCCCCGTGTTTTGAAAGCTTTCGACTGCAAAGTAACAATGAGATAGGGCATTGAAAGCAATATTTTGAGTGACACTTGCAAAGTATCACTCAAAATAGCACTGTCACTCAGGAATTTGGCCGTCTATAGGACATATTTCTCGCGTATATGCTTCATTAGAATGTCTATGTCTTCCTTGTAGCTGAAGATGCCGTTGCTCCTTGCACGGTTGAGCGCGGACGAGAAATTGGAACGGGCCTGCGGCTTGTTCTTCCCTTGCAGCAGGATAGAGCCGCTACGCTCAAGGACAGTCTGCCAGCAGCGGCTGACAAGGTTCATGGCACTCAGACAGTCAAAGAAATAGGCGATGCCCATAAGATTTACTGCCACCAACGGAGTGGTGAGTGTACCGTGCATCAGTCCGTTCATTTCCTGGACTGTGATTTTCTTCTGGAAGAAGCCGGCGTCATTGGCGCAGTCAGCAAGCAGTGGCATATCCTCGGCTCGGATTGCACACGAGAGTCTTTGTTCCTGCACCCGGTTCGCAGAGGCGGTTCCGGATGTTCCCGGATCTCGCGTCCCGTCATCACGACGTTCCGTATAGACAAGGAATATCACCTTATCCATGTCCGGGACTTCCAGTGAAGACCGGGTGAAGAATTGTTTTACAAGGTCTGTCCGCTCCAACAGGAGGATGCCGATTGCACCCAACGCCTTGCGGTGGATGTTCTTGCCCGCAGCATCTTCATTTTCGGCATAATGATGACCGTCGAGAAACTGCAAGGCGAACACCCGCAGCGTCATTACGCCTGTGGCTACATAATCCTGATACTCTCTGTGCGCTTCCAGCAACAGTTGGCGCAAGTGGTCCAAACCTGCATCACAATTAACGGACCGGGATGAAAACTTCCCTGTAAAAAAAAGGAATAAGTTTTCGGATGAATGGATTTTTTTCCATACTTCGGATGTTGTTAATGAATAATTTATATGAAAATAGCGCAATGCTCCCTGTAAAAGGAAGTCATCACGCCATAGATATTCTCAAAAAGCACACTTATGTACAAATAACTATATCACTATAATCTAATGAGAGATATTTGATAATTTCTCAAATGTTACAGGTATGCACTATGTTTGAGGGCTATATCAATATTTATAAAATCCATTTACACTTTAGGTCTTAACTCCTACCGCCTCCCAATGCATGATAAAGTTTGATAATGCTCTGTATGCGCTCAAAAGAGGTTTGCAGTTGCAATTGTTCTGCTTCAAGAAGTGACTGTTGGGCAGTTAATATCTCCAAATAGGTGGTACCGGAATGGCTCATCAGCAGTTCCGTCTTGCGCACCGCTTCACGCAAGGTCTCAACCTGCCGGGTGTTTATTTCATATTGCGACTTAGCCGTCTGCCATGCGGTTAAGGCATCGTTCACCTCTTTCCCCGCGTTCAGCAATGATTGTTGGAATAATAATTTGGCTTCTTCCTGTTTGGTTTGGGCAATCTTCAAGTTGGCGATATTCGCGCCCCGGTTGAACAATGGCTGTGTCAGGGAACCGATGGCATTGAGTAGCCACTGCCCGGGATTGGTAATCGCCCCACCTCCATTGTTAGTCCAACCCAATGTGCCCGAAAGGGTGATATTGGGGTAGAAGGCTGAGCGGGCTACGTGGGTGGCGTAAAACGCCTGAGCCACTTCCATTTCGGCCTGACGCACATCGGGGCGGTTGGAAAGCAACTGCAAGGGAACTCCGACAGAGATGGTTTCAGGGAAGAAGGCTTTGGTCAAGTCGCTCCGCTCAATCGCGTGTGACGGCATGGCAAGTATGGCAGACAAGGCATTCTCCGTTTCGGCGATACTCTTGCGTATAGCCAGTTGCGATGATTCGAGTTGCATCACGTTTGCCTTTGCCTGCAACACACCGGCTTCATTTGCCTTGCCCACCTTTTTCAACGCTTCGAGCGTGCGCACGGTAGCCCGCCAGTTTTCCAAAGTCCGGTTGTTTATCGCTATCTGCGCGTCAAGATGAGCAAGCGTGTAATAGCTGTCTGCTATCGTGGCGACAAGCTGTGTCTGCACGGCCTGCTGATAGTCACGGCTTCCTTGCAGTGCGGCAACCGCGCCACGCTTCGCAGCCGTAAGCTTGCCGAATATGTCAAGCTCCCAACTTGCACTCGCTCCGACATTGTATGTCTTTGCGGTAGCCCCGTCGTAGCGGCTGATGCCACCTTCGGCATTGATTCCCAAAGACGGAAGATAGGACAGTTTGGCCGTCATCAAAGCCGCCTCTGCTGCTTCAACGCGCAAACGCGCCACGTTGAGGTCGGTGTTCCGTTCAAGCCCGGTCTCAATCAAAGACTGGAGTTCCCGATTTGTAAACATCTCCCGCCATGAAATGGATGCGAGGGTTGTTGTATCAACATTTTCCGGGATGTCCCCATACAGACCCTCTGTCGGGAGGTCAGCCCGATGATACCGGCTGTATGTGCCGCAGCCGGTAAGCATCAGAGTTGATAATATAGATAGGATTATCTTATTCATTTTATTTACGTTTAACCTGTTCTTGAATATATTGGAATGTGATGAACAGCGACGGCACGAGGAACAGCAACGCCAATGTACCCACTATCATGCCGCCGATTACACCTGTGGCAAGCGAGCGGCTGCCGTTGGCACCCACACCGTGGGCCGTCATCAACGGAATAAGACCGAACACCATAGACAAGACGGTCATCAGGATGGGGCGCAGACGAACCTTTGCCGCGCTGTATGCCGCCTGTGCCAATGTCATGCCTTCCGACCGCCGCCTGCCGGCATATTCGGTCAGCAGGATGGCAGTCTTGGCAAGCAGTCCGATAATCATAATCAGTCCAGTCTGCATATAGATGTTGTTCTCCAGCCCGAACAACCATGCAAACAGGAAACTGCCCATCAGTCCGCAAGGCACGGACAGCAGCACGGCAAACGGGATGAACACGCTCTCGTAGAGGGCGCACAGTATCAGGTATATCAGAACCATGCAAAGCACGAATATCATCGTGGCATTGTTGGTGGTCTTGCTTTCCTCACGCGACAGACCTCCGAACTCGTAGCTGCAAGTGGCGGGAAGCACCTCACGTGCCGTCTCGCCAATCGCCTTGATGACCTGACCGGAACTGAAGCCCGCTGCCGGAGAGCCGTTGATGGCAATGGCATTGAAGAGGTTGAAGCGCGTAAGGTCGGAAGGTCCGTTGGTCTTAGTCAGGCGCACGAACTGGCTCAACGGTGCCATGCTGCCGTCAGCGGTGCGTACATACATCAAGTTGAGCGACTCTGTATTGATGCGGTACTCCGCCGGTGCCTGCATGGTGACGTGATAGAGTTTGGAGAAACGGTTGAAGTCCGATACATACGACCCTGTATAATACCCGGAAAGCGTGGAGAGCACATCGGATGGGGACACGCCCGATTGCTCGCATTTCGCCGCGTCAATATCCACCCAATATTGGGGATAGTCAGTGGCAAAGGAGGAATAGACCTCGCCGATTTCGGGACGGCGTGACAAAGCCTCCACGAACCGGTCTGCCTCTTTCTTGAATGCGGTAACGTCACCGCCTGTCTTGTCCTGCAGGTAAAGTTCGAAACCGCTGCCCATGCCATAGCCGGCAATCATCGGAGGCGACATGGCAAATACCGTGGCATCGGGGACGTCGGCCGTAGCGGCATAAATCTTGCCTATCACGTCATCCACCGACTGCCCTTCGCCCTTGCGCCGGTCCCAGTCCGTGAGCGTCATGAAGTACATTGCCTGCGAGGGGCCGGAACCATTGAACGAGAATCCGCCGACCGCTCCGCTGTATTCAATCTCAGGGATGCTGTCAAGGCGGCTGTTGATGCGCCCCATCACCTTGTTGGTCTGGTCCATTGAGGAGCCGGGCTTCGTGTTCATGCTTACCATCACCGTGCCGGTGTCCTCCTGCGGGATGAGTCCCGTCTTTGTTACATTGACCAAAAGAATCAGCAGACCGAACGAAACGGCAACCGTGCCCCACAGCAGCCATCGGCGATGGATGACATAAAGCACCGCACGCACGTAGCGGCGACTCAGACGATCAAAAACGGCATTGAACGCCTTGCGGAAGCGTGCCGCGAAATTATTCTTCGTGTTTCCGTGCTCGTCGATATAAGGTTTCAGGAACAAAGCGCACAATGCCGGAGAAAGAGTGAACGCATTGATGGCCGATATGCCCACGGCAACCGCCATCGTGATGCCGAACTGGGCATAGAACGCCCCGGAGGTGCCGCCCATCATGGCCACAGGGATAAACACCGCCATAAAGATAATGGTAGAGGTGAGAATGGCGGCATCATCGGCGGCAAGTACCGGCGACTGGTAGCCTTCGTCGAATTTCGCCTGCACCGCCTCTACCACCACAATGGCATCATCCACCACCGTACCGATGGCAAGCACAAGAGCAAAAAGCGTGAGCAGGTTGATAGAAAAACCTATCAGCGACATCACGGCGAACGTACCGATGATGGAAACGAAGATGGATATCGTGGGAATGAGCGTGGACTTGATGTCCTGCAAGAACACATAGACCACCACGATAACTAAGAGTATCGCTTCGATAAGTGTCCGTATAACAGAGTTGATGGAGGCATAGAGGAACTTGTTGGTATCGGTAAGCACCACGAACTCTGCGCCTTTTGGTAGATTGCGTCCGATTTCGTCAAGCACCTCATGAATCTCATTGATGGTGCTTGATGCGTTGGAGCCCGTCTTCTGGTTGATAAGCATGAAGGCTGCCGGATGTCCATTCACCTCGGTGGAATAGTTGTAGTATTCATCGCCTAACTCCACGTCGGCGACATCTTTCAGCCGTAGTATGTCACCGCCGGGCAGGGACTTGATGACCAGCTCGCCGAACTCTTCCGCTGTGGAGAGGCGACCGCGATACTTCATCGTGTACTCGTTTGCCGTGGGATGATTGGCACCGAACGAACCGGTTGCCGCCTCTATATTCTGTTTTGCCAGCACGGAGGATATGTCATCGGGAATCAGTCCGTATTGCGCCATCTTGTCGGGGCGCAGCCAGAGGCGCATACTGTAGTTGGAGCCGAACAGTTGCGTTTTTCCCACACCACCGATACGCTTCAGCTTCGGCTCCACGTTAATCTTCACGTAATTGTTGAGGAACGTCTGGTCGAAACGGTTGTCGGGAGAGTATAATGCGAATGTCAGCAGCTCAGCATTCTGCTGCTTCTCGGTGGTGACACCGGTCTTGGTTGTCTCTGCCGGAAGCTGGCTCAGCACGCCGTTGACACGATTCTGTACATTGACCGCCGCCATGTCGGCATTGGCACCCTGCTTGAAATATATCATTATTGACGCATCACCGGTATTGGATGCCGTGGAGGTCATGTAGGTCATGTCCTCCACACCGTTACTGATGTTGCAGCAGGACATAGAGAAGATGCAGGACCCGGCATTCATACCGGACTCGTCGGGGAAAGTGTACTGCATTTTCATGATTATAGGTATCATCGGTTACTTCTGTGTCCCCACCGTTTCATCGT
>ERZ791891.1038-NODE-1038-length-11311-cov-374.451581_pt1 | contig 11311 bp, 5 predicted proteins | sample MGYA00510155_ERZ791891 | MGnify/ENA primary metagenome ERZ791891 (study PRJEB30046, sample SAMN00792061) | human gut metagenome | study: EMG produced TPA metagenomics assembly of the A metagenome-wide association study of gut microbiota in type 2... | reverse complement strand
TGGCAACCACCTCGCTCAATGCTGGTCTAGAAATAGGCACGGGCAAGAAGAGCACTTTTCAGCTTTTCGGCGCCCTGAATCCCTGGAAGTTTTCAGGCGACAAGAAATTGCGCTACTGGAACGTAATGCCAGAGTACCGCTGGTACACCTGCCAGAAATTTGGAGGCCACTTCTTCGGCATCCATGCCCTAGGAGGTGAATACAACGTAAAAAATGTGGACCTGCCTTTCGGCATCTTGCCAAAGACAGAGAAAGGAAGACATTACGAAGGCTGGTATGTCGGTGGTGGCCTCACCTACGGATACCAATGGCTGCTGTCTGAGCATCTCAATCTCGAAGGATCCATCGGATTAGGATACATCTACAGCCCATACAAGCTTTACGGAAGATGTGACAAATGTCTTGACAAGGACCACCGCAACTATGTAGGTCCTACTAAAGCTGCCCTCTCCCTGATATACGCATTCTAGGAACGATATCACCGAGATAGCAAAAACCAAAATCAAACCCTCTTTTACAAGATGAAGAATATGAAGAAAATGAAGCTTTATGCGGTCATCTCGCCCCTTTGCATCCTTTTTGCACAGAGCGCATTGACTGTCCAAGCCCAGAAGATAGATGATTCGCAGCTACGGTTGGCTGGTGGCAAGATACTGATAGACAGTGTCTTGACGCAGAAGAAAAGCGACAGTCTCAAGGTTGCTTTCCGCCTCCATCTCGATAGTTTGCAGCTCAAATCAGAGCAACAGCTGGTTTTCACTCCGCTTATCGCCGGAGAAGATACCATCGCCCTGAATCCCATCATCATCAATGGCAAAAACCAGAGCATCAGATACCTGCGCAAAAGCAGCAGTCTGAAAAACAGCCAGGCATTGGTTGTGAGACGCAAGAATGATACCGAGCAACAGGTGCTCTTCTCCCAGACCCTTCCCTACAAGAAGTGGATGAAGGCTTTCAACCTCTCCATGACGGAAGACCTCTGCGGATGCGGCAACCTGATGGATCAGGATACCACGCTGATGGCTAACATCCAGCCGACACCGAGAATCAGTCGCGACCATTACGTGAAGCCAAAGGCTGAAGCCATCAAGGTGAGAGCCGAAAAGGGTGAAGCTTACCTGAGCTTCAAGCTCAACAAGAGCGATATCCTTGCCGACTTCCGTGAGAATGCAACTGAGTTGGGAAAGATTACATCCACCATCGACCTCGTGAAGAACGACAAGGATGTGAGCATCACCAATATCGATATTCATGGCTATGCGTCGCCAGACGGTCCTTACGACAACAACGTGCGACTCGCCAACAATCGTGCGGCTGCCCTGCGCAATTATGTATGCAACCTCTACACCATCGATAATAAGCTCTTCACCTATCACGCCACCCCAGAAGACTGGGAGGGATTCAAGAAGAAGGTGGAAGCAAGCAACTTAGCCGATAAGACTGCAATCCTTGCCGTTGCCAACTCATCATTGGCACCCGATGCAAAGGACCAGAAAATCAAGAAGCTTTATCCGGCTAGCTATCGCTACATCATGAGTGAGATTTATCCTCGTTTGCGCCACAGCGACTATACGGTAACCTATACCGTTCGTCCTTTCGACATTGAGGAGGCAAAGGTAATCTTGAAGACCAAGCCTCAGCAGTTGTCATTACAGGAAATGTATCTAGTGGCACAGACCTATGAGCCTGGTTCTCCAGAGTTCAACGAGGTATTTGATATTGCCGTCCGTCTCTTCCCTGATGATGAGACCGCCAATCTCAATGCCGCCTGCACAGATTTGCAGAAGGGCGACCTTGTAACTGCCGAGAAGCATCTTGCCAAGGCAGGAAACTCGAAGGAAGCTGAGCGCATCAGAAAGATTTACGGGGAAATGAAGGCGGAGCTATAATAGTAAATTGAAATAATTAAATTAATAAATTAGCAACTTTAACATAAATGATTATGCGATTAAAGAATTTATTTGGAATGGCAGCTATGCTCGCTTTAGCAGCAAGCTGCAGTGAGAATGAACTCGTGGAAAGCGGTGGCACAGGCGCTAACGAGAATGGTCCGCATTATGCTACGTTTACCATCAAGTTGCCTACCACCAACGGCACACGCGCAGCAGGCGACCCTACCTATGAGGACGGAACACCCAATGAGTATGCCGTAAACAATGCCACACTCCTTGTATTCCGTGGAGAAGCCGGAGAAAAAGAAGCCGATGCTGAATTTGTGGAGAGTAGGGAGTTGGGTGACATGAAGCCCTGGACAGGCGTTGGTGACGACCCTAACGTAATCACTACCGAGGCAAACATAACTGCAAAGCTGAACAATTTCGAAAGTAGTTACACAGGCAACTATTATGCAGTTATCATGTTGAACAACAACATGACAGGCAGCAACAAGAAAGTGAAACTACCTATAAACGGCGACACTTTCAGCGAATGGCAGAAAGCCAACGTCATCAACAGCATGACCAGCGAAGTGAACGGATTCTACATGGCAAATGCCGTGAAAGTGAATGGAACAACAACAAGTACCCTGGTAACAATCGACAAGAACAAGGTGACAACCAATGAGAGTGCCGCACAGTCGGCTGCCACCATCTATGTAGAGCGTGGCGTGGCTAAGGTTACAATGACCGCATTCAGCGAGATGGATGTTAAGGGTCTTACAGGCGACAAGGTGACCATCAAAGCATGGGATCTTGACGTGACCAACAAGAAGTCTTATCCAGTACACAATGTGGACAACTATGATGCCTATGGCGACTACTGGGGCGACATCTGGGAAGAGGCACGTTTCACAAGCGGCCATACTACATTCAACCGCGCTCACTGGGGTATAGACCCTAACTACAACACCATCAGCAACGACAAGAAGTATACCGACAACTTCAACTACAAGCCAAAAACTTATGATTTCTCTGGTGCCGGTGATGCCACAGCTCCTAAGTATTGTCTTGAGAACACCTTCTCTCTCGGTCACATGTATCAGAACCAGACAACCCGTGTCATCATGAAGGCTACATACGTGCCAAGCGGTTTGACCGCAGGTGAGACATTCTATATGTTCGACGGCAAGAGCGGTTACTTCAAAGAGGATGATCTCACAACTCAGATTTCAACAGCCATCACCAACGCAGGCTATACAGCAGCAGATTTCTCTTTGCCTCTTACAGACATGAAGAAGGCCGGCAAGCATCTGCTTACCGCTAATGATATCACTAAGGTTTCAGGAACTCAGAATGTTGATGAAACATTCTTGGATAATGTGAATGCAGCCCTTGGTCTGAGCGCCAACAAGAAAATCTCAACATACTATGAGGGCGTTTCTTACTACATTGCACGCATCAAGCACTTCGGCGACGCACTGACCCCATGGAACTCAGGCGAACCAACATACGGAACAGGTGAAGAGGCTAAGAAGAAATACCTCGGCCGCTATGGTATGGTTCGTAACAACTGGTATGAGCTGCAAGTAAATTCAATCAGCAACCCTGGTTCTCCTGATGTGCCAGAGGTTAATCCTGACACTCCAGATGACGAGGACGACAAGTACTATGTCAACTGCACAGTGAGAATTCTCTCTTGGGCTAAGCGTGTGCAGAACATAGATTTGTAAAAAATAGGAATCAGTTTAGTTAATAAAAAATATAATTCCGTAAGAACCTTACACAGGTAGTGGGACTTATGACTGCCTGGAGCTCCAGGCAGTTACCCGCTACGGTGTAAAGTAGTAACAACGAAACAATAAATTAATAATAAACAATCAGATTATGGCAAAGAAAATGATTTTCGGCTGGTATGATAGCATGAAGGCTGGACTGCTGAGTTTGCTTGCCTGCTGCCTCTTGGGTAGTTGCGACGGGCTGATGCACGATGACCTGCCTCCTTGCGAAACAGGTGCCTACCTGCACTTCGTCTACGACTATAACATCCAGCGCGCCGACATGTTCAACGACCATGTGGGTGGGTTAGTTGTCTTTGTTTACGATGAAAACGGCAAGTTTGTCACCAGACAAGAGGCTGCCAACAGCAGCCTGGCCCAGCCGCTGAAGAGTCATGACTTCGCCATGCAACTGCAACTGCAGCCTGGCAAGTACCGCTTTGCTGCCTTCGCCTGGCAGAAGGCTTACAGCGAGACGTTGGCTGCACGCGGTGCCAAGTTCAGGGTAGAGATGCCCCAACAGGGAGAAGACATCAGCCGTCTGCATGCTACGCTGGACCGTCAGCAGGGCATTGTAGAGAACCAGGCCATGCCACTCGACACGCTTTGGCAGGGACTCTCCAAGGGCATCGTGGAGGTAAAGAGCCTGGAGATGGTACACGACACCATCAGTCTTGTCCGTGATACCAAGGAACTCACCTTAAGCCTGCACCAGATAGATGCGCCTGCCGACATCTCGGTGGAAGACTTCAGCTTCGAGATAACATGTGCCAACGGAACCATAGGTCATGACAACAGTCTCTGGGAAGACGAAAGGCTCACCTATAAACCTTACTTTACTTGGGATACTGACTTCCGTGACGAAGCGGGCAACGTAAAGGAACGTACCGCCCATGCTGCCATGATGTTCTCCCGACTGGTGCTCTATCCTGTAGCGCAGAACGAGCAAAATGCCATGCTCTCCATCTTTAATAAGAAGACTGGCGAGGAGGTGGTCCGCATCAACCTGGCCGACTGTCTGGCACAGGGAAGGGGAGCCTTCGACTACCTCAACTACTCACCACAGGAGTTCTTGGACCGTGAGTATGACTACCATCTCGACTTCTTCCTCAAAGGCGGCGAGTGGCAGTATGCCAACCTCAGCATATCGGTGCTCAGCTGGAGCAAGCGCATCCAGCGTGTAGATTTCTAACCGTTTTAGGTGTCAGAGCCCTTTCGGGGCATTTAGCTCATAAGAGTATTTGACTTTAAAAATTAGGAACAATGAAAATACGAGATTTCATTTTAAGTTTAGTTAGTTGGTTTATATTGTTGGTTACAGTAAGTTGCTCTGACGAACTTGGAGGCGAGCGCACTCCCATTTCGTCAGAAAGCAACTTGCATGTACTCGTGCCAACCGTGCTCAGCAGCCGCGGCACCAATCCCGACGATGCTTCCGGCCTTCCTACCTATAATGCCACGGTAGATGAATGCCAGATCAACGACCTGACTCTCTATGCTTTCCCTACAGGAAATGAAGGCAAGCTCCTGATAGAGACGCTCCCTGCCCCACTGGCTTCGATGATGCTGGAGGAGCATGTAGCTAACTATCAGCTCAATATCGAGCCGGGCACTTACCATATCTATGTGGTTGCTAATATGAACAAGGTGTTGAGTGGTCAGCCTATCCAAACTGAAAATGAACTCAAAAAAATAGTACTCGATTACAGACCTACAAGTACAACAGGTATGCCTGTATGCACCAATATCCCGATGATTTACGAACCTGAGAAGGATGCCGCAGGCAATCTCGCTGTAACCGAGATTAAAGCAGCGGGTGATAAATATACCGAGGTAGCAGCTAACCTGAAGTTTACTTGCGTAAAGGTTAAGCTGAATCTTATCTTCGATCCAAGTAACCCAGAAGTTGCAACCAATTTCGGAGGCAAGCCCTTTAGTATCAACAGTATTTCAGCCGATAAGCTCTCTCCTTTTACCCATCTTTATTGGGGCGGTAAATTTGAGACTCCAACTTGGGCAAATAATGAAGATAAAGAAGCATACAAGACTGGTATTCAAAAAACTCTGTATGACTCTCAGACATCTGAAACTCTCGTATACTATAACGATTGGTCTGACAACAGATCTGCGTCAGCAACAAATAACAATGATGATATTAAAGGAACCGGAGATGCGAAGAAAGCTCCAGATAATGCTGCGGGCAAATGGCTTTTCCAGCAGACCTATTATCTCCCAGAGCGATATATCTCATCAGCAGCCGACCGCAGTTATCTTACCATCAATGGTAAGGTAGGAGATTCTGCAGACAACAATTATCGCATCGATCTGGGTCATAAGAAGGATGAAACCAGCACCACAGAAGTACCCGTATTCCCTCGCGGTACCTTCTATGAGATTACCGGTGCTATCAAGACCCTCGGTAATATGGAGCTGGATTGCAAGGTAAGTGTGAAGCCCTGGGAAATGGAGAATATTTCTGCCGACTTCAACCATACCACTTTGTGGGTAAGCAAGCCGTGGGCTAGTGTTACGTCAACGACATCTGATTCCATTAACTATGAATCGAATGCAACCATTACAAAAGAAAACCTTGGTTGTGAGACAAAGAAAGAAGGTAAAGATCTGATTATACCAGAACTGGATATACTTACAAAGCAGATTAAGTTCAGAATAAATAAGGATATTAACTATGCTGCCTATAGTGGTGTATATACAGGTACTGCTAAAGTATGGATCAAGGCTGGTAACATTAAGAAATACATTGATGTAAAGTATGATGTAAAGCCATATTTTGATGTAACTCCACAAGAGATAACTATCTATAGTGGAAGCGATAATATGACCAAGGTTATAAGTTTCAATACCAATCTTGGAGGCTTAGAATTTACAGATGGTGGAACTACTTTTAGTCACTCTGCCACAGAGGCAATATCCAGCATAAAATATACAAATGGAAGTGGAGAAACGATTACCTCATCTATAACGGCTAATTCGGTGACTGGTACTGATCAGGGAACCTTTAGTATTAAAGCTGACCAAGAAGTAGAAACATCCATTTCACATACCATTTATGTTCAGCCAAGAGACTATACTAAAGATAAATATGGTGCAGAATATGACTTTAAAAAGCCTATTAAGATTACGGTTAAACCAGCAGTAGGTAAATACTATATCTACTTCAGGGCTATAAATGATCGCACACCATATAATGATAAAGGCGGTAATAGGGTTGAAAAGAACTACAATGGTACACTGGCTGAAGGTGGTGCAAACAACTGGAATGATGGATGGTTCGACTCCAGTTGGGGAGGTAACCATGATATTCCACAAGAAGTTAACCATTACCTCTATGCCTACACCCAGATTGGAGAAACCACAACTAAGCCCGAAGGTCCGGTATGGAAATTTACAGAATCTTGGCCAGGAGATAAGATGAAGGCAGACTATGCCAACACTGGTTGGTATTATATGTATTACGGTATAAATGACGTGCAGAAAAGCGCTGAATTAGGAGCAGAAACAATAGGCGATAGAAAGATCAAACCTGGTGAAACCTTACTCATGTTTAATAATAATTTTAACCAAGGTGTAGGTTATGCAGCACATCGCTGTCCTCACCATAATGAGCCAGGTATTCCTCTCTTCGACTACGAGGATCATGAGGGTTGGATTGTCTTCGACCCGACAACTGACGACATGTGGCATGCTTTTGATGAGAAGCCAGAGATTGAGAATATTAAGATTACTATATATACTCAAACTGAAATCTATGGCTGGTTCAAAGAATATGGTATCGCAAAAAATGGTCAGTTCATCATGTTCGATACAGAGGGTAATACTTATCATAAAAGTACTGTAGGTTCATGGCATAAAACTGTCATAACGCTCAAAGCGATAAAAGGTGAACACGAGAAATCTATAAGATTATACACCTCTTCGGATAAAAAGACAGGCCAAAGTATCATTCTCTTTAATGGCAGGAGTTTCAAAAACGATACTGGCTATTACGAAGGTGGAACATGGTATCAAGGTATACCTGATGGTGCAAAATAAATAATATTGGGAAAAATGAAGAAGATAAAGCATTTAATGATATGGATGGGATTGCTCCTTTGCCTTGTTTCTTGCAAGGATGCAATGGAGACTATCGGACTCGGCGGGGATGAAATCCCTGCCGAGGGGGTAACCTTGAACATTGAGTTGCCCAACTTCTCAGAAAAGAAAATAGATACTAGAGCGGGCTCTACAGAAAGCATCGGTAACGTTACTGCTGTGTTTTATGGCGAAAGCAATACTTACAAAGGTATGGCGAATGTCAACATTGATGGAAGCAAGAATGCAGACGGAACGTATCAGGCAAAAATCAGTAATATCCCATCCGGAACTAAAATGGTTCATCTGGTAACAAACGTAAGTAATCTCGAAAAGACAGAAGCAAGTGATTTACAAAACATCACAACTGCTACATCGAGAGCAATAGATACAAACAGCCCAGTATGTTGGGGTAGCGTATCTCTAAATACCCTCTTGGATGGAACAGCAACAGTCAGTCTGTTGAGACAATATGCCAAGGTTACCTTGAAAGTAGATGATGCGGTAAAGGCTGTTTTTCCTGAAGATAAGGCTGGTCTTATCATCAATCATGCAGCTGCCATGAGTGCTATTGCTCCTGCTAACTATAAGGAACAAAATGATGATTTAGCTACGACAACAGAGTTTAGTAGCACAAATTTCGGCGATGGAAAAAGCCGTGAAGTAGCGGTAACTGAAACTTCTGCAGGTGTAGCTAACGTTATCATCAAGGCTGAATATAGAAATGTAGAAGGTTACTATAAAGTGGGGCTTTACAAGGATGCAAACAAGACTTCCCAGTATGCCCTCTTGCGAAACCATAACTATACCATCACTGTAACCAAGGTGAATGATTATGGTTTCAGTACTAAGGAGGAAGCCATCAAGGCACAACCGGAAAACAGAATAGAGGCACAAATAGTTGATGACAATCCTGCCATCACCAAAATGATAGCCTGCAAGGATTATGAACTGGGTGTTAGCGATAAAGTTTACGTAGACGACGCAGAAGCTACCAGTGCTATAGTAACTGTAGTTACAACTTTGGAAAAAGCAACCAGCAGCGATGGTAGATTTTATACGGTTACCCCTGAAGACAGTTGGATACATTCAAATCCTACCGCTGTAGAAACGAATACAAATGATGGAACCAACCATTCTACTCCGGGTAAAAAGTATGTTCTGACCTTTACTTTAGATAAGAACGATGATCAGGAAGAAAGCAGAACTGGTACAATAATGGTTAAATCCGGTGACTTAATGCTCACCGCTCAGATTATACAGAAAGGTAAAGATTTCAAAAGAGATGTTGGTCGTCCGGTTGCATTATGGGATGGATCGAATGAATTGACAAACGATTACTTCGAATGGTTAGATAAAGTGCAAGGTATAACGCCAGAAGAGATACATGACGGCGGCATCGCCGTCGTTAGGAATGAAGGTTTGCATTTTAGCCCAGTTAACAATACGTACAGTTATCTCATCAAGAAGTTGGACGGTGACACCTTTGAGAATAGCGATACTAGATTTACGGTTAAAGATAATGGTAGCGGATACTGGAAAGTGACTCTAAATAGTAACGATAATACTCTTTGGAAATCATCTTTCACCATAAAGCATACTGCTAGGGTAAAAATCACTTATGATGTATATCATACAGGTATCTTCCATAAGATTTCGAACACAGATAATCAAATGGCTGAAGATGGAGAAACCAGTAAGTTGGTTCAAGGCTGGTTCTATTATGAAGTGGTCAAGGTGAAAGGTAATAGTGGCAAAACTTATCTCATGCTCGACCGCAATCTGGGTGCATCGAATAATGGTCCTTACATTAGAGAGACAAGAGCATTGGAGGGAAACGAAAAAGCAATCGGTGGTTACTTCTACATAGCTACAGATAAGAATAATAATCTTTCTTCAACTCTCTCGCCTAGCGGATATGAAATCCCAACGATGGAGGTCTTCGAGGATTTGATCAATGTATCAAATCCCACCATTCAGAAACCCACCATTCAGGTAGTACCCAAGACAACACCATCTGGCGAAACTTACAGTTGTGCAGAAATTAAGACAACAGACGACTCGCAACTAAGTTACATTTACTTACCTTACGGCGGTTATTTGGAAAATGAGGTTTTACGAAATCCTATTCATGTAGATTTGTGGACTCAAACACCATTATCAGGAACACAAGGTTTTGCCACTAATAGTCCGGACTACGGATTTTGGTACAAGTATTTTGATATTTACAACAAGAGTCTGAACTTCTCAAACGTACGTTTCGTGAGTGGTAGTAATGGAAATAACACCGGTCGCTACAAGGCCATGCCATTACGCCTGGTACGTGTTCTGCAAGAAACACAAGATAAGTGATAAATACAATAACATCATTTACTTATATATAATTAAAGTATAAAAACAGCTGTTTTAAAAAGAAGGGTTGGGTTTTCGTGAGAAAGTCCAGCCCTTCGTTTTGTCAGGATACTCCTGACAAGGAGTCAAGACGTCGCTGAGAGGTTATCATGATAGTACTGACGGGTGGCAAAGACGCTTCCAGCGCTTATTGCCTCACTACGGCATTATATTGCCCTCTACCAGGGCAATATAGTGCCATTGCCAGGCACAAAACGATACGTCGGGAGAGAAAAAATCCCCACTCTCTTATTTACTCTTCACCTGGATATTTTATTCATCAGATTACGCTGAGTTAACAGAGCATTCTTGCACCACTGATTACGCACGGATTTTAAACGGAAGCTCGACCTGTTCGGCCTTTGAAGAAGGTCGAATATCTGTGTAAATCTGTGAAATCTGTGGGACATAAAAGAGTGAAATCTGTGGGACATAAAAAAGTAAAACCAGCGTAATCCGAAGAATAAAATATTCGGGGAAAGCGTATTATGATACTGGCGTGCTAATCCGACCAACAGAGAATAAAAAGGTGGATTTTCAGCAGAAAATCCACCTTTTACACTATATTCTCCGTTTTGTCCACCTCTTTTCAGTGTATTTTGTGTACTTTTGCGGCTGTGTATGAATCGCAGCAGGAAGTAACTTCCAAAAGCTGCGGCTTCATGCTACCTGCAAATAACAAGCAACAAAATAAAAACAAGCCTAAAGAATAAACAATGAATAAGAAAAGACATTTTTTACTCTCGGCTGTGCTCGCCACAACATTGGCAGCCAACGCCCAAGTAACCATTCAGGTAGATGCCTCTAACCCAGGCGTCAAGGTTTCACCTAATTTATATGGTATCTTCTTCGAGGATATCAACCACGCTGCTGACGGCGGACTCTATGCCGAACTCATCAGCAACCGCTCCTTCGAAGATGATGACAAGAACATCCCTACCTGGAAAACTTCCGCCCAGGAAGGTGCAAAGATCCAGACACAACTCATCAACAAGGGTCTGCTCAACAAGGCACAGGGCAAGGCTCTCCAGCTTACCATCGCTGCCAAGCCAGCAGCCACAGCCTCTCTCATCAACGAGGGCTTCTGGGGCATCAACGCCGTACAGGGCAGAACCTACAAGCTCTCTTTCTGGGCTAAGGGTAGCTACAAGGGCGGATTGAAGGCTCGCCTCACCA
>ERZ791891.1018-NODE-1018-length-11446-cov-391.217891_pt1 | contig 11446 bp, 8 predicted proteins | sample MGYA00510155_ERZ791891 | MGnify/ENA primary metagenome ERZ791891 (study PRJEB30046, sample SAMN00792061) | human gut metagenome | study: EMG produced TPA metagenomics assembly of the A metagenome-wide association study of gut microbiota in type 2... | reverse complement strand
TTGTGGAAGGATGTCAGGATCATCCAGACAGGTATTTTTATAACCATCTTTGGTGCCGTCATTCATTTGTCTAATCTGCGCAGTAAAGGTGATAGGAGAGGTTATTTTGAACTTCTTCTTTTCGCATTCGTTAATATAGAAGGTATGGGGATATATTCCCCAAATGGTTGTGACAGGATAAGCAGAATTCTCAGATTCTAATTTTGTTACTTGATTCTCGTCCAACACTTTAATTTCGATTTCTCCTTGGGTTAACACCAGATTATTGGGAGTAACCTCAATATCACCGGTATAGCTCCATAGTGGATGTTCGATAGTTCCATGACCTTTCCAGCCATTGAAGGTTCCATACATAACATACAAATTATTACCAAAGATGTTAGACTCAGAATTATTAGATGAGTCTTGTAAATATAAAGTTCCTTCTCCCCTTGGTACCATACTATTCTTGTCAATTTGACCTTCATAATAGAAGAAGCCATTATTTATTGTCTTATTCTTAGTAGCAGTGGCTGTAGTACACATAGTGAAAGCTACTACCAGTAGAAATGTTATTTTAAATGGTCTAATCATAAGTCTTTTCTTTAATTAGTGTTCACTGAATTAATATTTAGCTAGGGTGTCCAGTTCTATGTTCTTAAAAACAAGTTGGAAACATCCCCGTAAATTATTTATAATAACGCTCTATTTTTTTATGTTTTACAGAACTTTCGCAAGTAAACTCCACACGCCCTGAAAGGGCAGAAGCTCCTAGCCCGTTCTTGAACCACATACGAAAGTTCTGTAACTTTATAATATAGTAATATGAAAGTAAAATTTCAAAAACTAGTTGCTTTTTTCTGTAGCTTTATCCATTAAGTCTTTCATCTTATGCAAGGTCTTCTTAATGGATAGATATTTCTCGTTTGTTTTCTTGTTCTCAATTCCTTGTAATTCGACTTCTTCTTCTTGGATATGATAATAGAAGAATGAGCATTTTTCTCCTTGGTATGAATAGTATTTTTTCTTTTGAAAATCCATACCTTTAGGAAATTTATTTCCAATTGTTTTTATAACCTCCTCATTCCATTCAGAATCTTTCTTATTGCTTTTGGGAATATTGCAACCTTTTACAACGAGGCCAACGCTAAGGCTATTATTGCCTTGTTGTTGCAAGCAGAAAATAGTACCGTTAGGCATGAGAAATTTGACTTCAAGGAATGCTTCTCCATGAAAGAATCCTATTCCGATATATAGCTTTTCTTTTTCTTGCGGGATAACATTCTTCTTGTCTTCCCAAATATGTTTGTCGTTGGAGTTGTAGTCAATGGTAAACTTGTTATCTAATAGTGATACTAAATATTTTGCACATTCGTACATGACAAGTTTTTGCCAAATATCATAGCACCGAATTTTATAAAATTCTTGATGGCTTGTTAATATGTTCCAACATATGTCATTATTGATTGTACATTCTTTTTTGTTGCTAATTTTTTTTAGACAACTAGAGATATGATTAGAAAATATATCTATAAACATACAATATTTATTGATAAGCTCTTGGTAGAAACACTTATTTTCTACATTATTCCATACCTTTTTGTTTTTATTTAGTTGAGAAAGGATGTTAGAATATTGTTTGTAGTTTATGATTTTCCATTCTGCTCTGTTTGTAAATTCTGTTTTTCCATCTGCTACAGTGCTTGTTGTAGTGAAAACGAGTTCATCTGAGTTTACTTTGCTGGTTTTATCAAGAATATTGTCTGCTAATGTGAGTAATACATATTTGGTCTTAGAATTTTGGAAGTTAATTAACTCTTCATTCTTTTTTGCCCAATTATTTCCTAATCTATTTTTCTCCTCGTTTGCTTTTTCTTGCTCTTTTAAGCCTTTGATGTTCAGATAGATAACTTTTTTATGATAATTCTCTAACTGCTCTTTGTAAGGTAAACTCTTGAATTTATTCTCAAGGACGAAGATGATTGCCCCAGGGATATATTTTTCTTCTTGTATTTCATCTTCTTCCACTTTTTTTATATGATAGTTGCGCACTTTTTGGCAAATACAGAAATCAAAATTCTTGTATTCGCGTTTAACCATCATTTCTTCTTCTTTAAATTCCCATATGGGGTCGTTCAACCAAACTTGCATAAGTTGATTGAAAATACCACGTGTATTCTTATCTTCTGCTAACCATGCCAGGAAGTTGCTGTGAAACAACTCTTTGGATGATAAGGATAGCTGGAAGATAGGATTGTTGTTTAATTTTTCTACAAATGTATCCATAATTCTTCGTTATAGTTTCTAAGACGATGTCGTACTTGTTTACGACATCGCCTTGTTTATAAATAAGAAGCAATTCCGCTTGGACAAGCATACGAACTTAGTGCTCTTCCTTTTTCTATCTTTACTTGCTTTCTAGTATTTTCCTTTAGCGTTTTGCTAGTTTTCCCAGTTGCTGCTGAAAGTTGCTCTAGCAGAGATTGCTCTATGGCATAGAAAGAGTCTATATCTTGTGCTAATGTGCTGACTTTCTTTTCTAATCTTTCTATTTTATTTCTGCGTAATCCTGGAATGAAGCCAAAACAGATAGAACTAACTATACTTGTGAAGCCAAGTATTAGCGAAATGATAATCCCTGAATCCATTACTCTTCTAAGATGCTTTCGTAATAGTCTAGTTGCTGAGTAAATTCTGCATCACCTCGCAAGCTACGTCCTTTAGACATCACTTGATCAAATTTCTCGCGCCAAGCATTTTTCATTTTCTCTTCGGCAAAAGATTTAGACATTATAAAAATTGCACCAAAAAGCCAACCAAAAAAAGGTATAATAATACCTGCAATTGCTACCATTTTATAGCAGTTAATTTTTATGTCAAGGAAGCCCAATCTCTTGTTAGCACCTGCTACTGACAAAGCTAGAAATTCAATGATGTCTTCTTTGGTGTTAGGAACTGGGAATGTAGATATTATATCTATTTTCTTGTCGGCAATGAATTTCTCTCTCAGACCTTTTTTTCAGCAGGAGCAGCCTCTTCTATTTCTTTTTCCTCAGATTCAGTTAAGGTTATCTCGCTTAACTTCTTTGAAAGAATCTGAACAGAAGAAACAGAATTACTAGGGGTCGTAATCTCATATCCACACACACACTTCACGGTCATAGGAGGAATCTGTCTGCCGCAATTAGGGCATACTCTGCCAAATTCCTCTTTCTTCTTTTGGTCAATCTTTTCTTGTTTGCCATTTTCTGCCAAATCGTGTTCTTTCTTGCGTTTCTGCAAAATGGAGTTTATGTAGATTTCCAACTCGGTGAGATCTACACCTTCTGCTGTCGCACGTTTTACGAGCGCAGCTTTCTCGTAGTCTTCAAGAACACCATCTTCGAGGGTTGCTTGAATCAAATTCTCTAATTCTTTTGAAAACATAATAGTAAATATTTGTAATTATTAATGATTGTTTATTTTGAAAGACTTTACATCCCCGGCATAGTAGGAGGCATTCCCGGCATCTGTGGGGCGATGCCTTGGAACAATGGAGCGAGTTCTGCTACATTACCGGCAAACTCCCACTGCGCCATACCGTTCTTCCAAACGTATGACTGCTGGGTGAGCTGACCCTGCTGAACGAGCTGCTGGAGCTTGTTCCAATCGCATGGACCATACTGCTGACCATTGATGCCAATATAATACTGTACCTGAGGAACTGCGGCACCCATTCCCGGCATCTGAGGCGCACCACCCATGCCTTTCTGACCTGGCATCTGAGGAGCTCCACCCATCTGACCCATATTGTTCATACCACCCATAGTCTGCTGGCGGAAGGCATTGATGCCATTATCTGTGGCATTGTTGAGAACACCGGCATTGAGGTTTGCCTGATGAGCACCCATAAAGGTCTGCTCTGTCTGGAGACGAGAAGCACGCTGCATCTCCTCACGCTGAATACGCATGGTTTCACGTTGGTTCTCCAAGTTCATGCGCTGCAATTCCTCCTGACCGCCAAGGTCGAGTTTCTGCTTTCTGCCCATGGCATCGAGATTCAGCTCAGACTGCTTCTTGAGCATATCCTGCTGAAGGTCGTTGTTGAGGTTGAAGTTGGAAATCTGGGCATTATGTTGAGCCATCATACGCTCCTTCTCTAGGTCGGCAGTGAGGGCTTTGAGTTCACGGTAACCACGGCTCTCCTTATCTACGTTGATGCCTGTGATGTCGAGACTGCGGATGGTGATGCCGAAAAGCTTCTCTACCTGTGGAGTAACACGCTGCTGGATGAGTTCGCTAATCTCAAAAATCTTGCGCTCAATCTGAACTACAGGAATCTGGGCGTCAGAAGGGGCATTGCTAACTACACTCTTGATGAACTTGGTGAGCTGGCCACGAAGCTTGTTCTTGAAAGTCTCGTCGCTGTAACCCTCATTTCGGTTCACACTATGGAAGAGATCCATGTCCTCGATGGCATATACTACGGCACCATGTACAGATACAGGTACGCCATAATCTTGCAGGCGTGGGTCGAAGACATCAAAGTAAGGGATGGCAAAGTTCAGCTGACTACCCTTGCTCAGGTTGCTGAGGTTGGTCAGGTTGTTCTGTTCCACTCTTCTCGCTGCTTCCTCGGCAGCCTGTCTTTTTTCTTCTTCTACTTCCTTGGAAGATTTAAAACCAAAAAATCCCATATGTTTCAGTTTTTATGATTGTTATTATTTTTGTTATTTACTATAGAATCCCTTTGTAGGGGACAGATTATTTCGTTGTATAGATTCGCTTCGTCTTGCCCTGGGCATCTACTTCTACGAAGGTGTCTGCTCCATATTGGCGGCTTGCGTCGTGATAGTTGAATGAATATTTCGTTTCGTAATTGCCGTCGATGGTAGGTCGGCTTACCTGGTCGATGCTATCCAGTATTTCCGGTTTCAAGCCCAGCTGCTGGTACAGATGCTGCTCTACCATGTTTCGGATGGCATTGAGATTCTCATCCACATAACCACGAATCTGGTCGATGAGCGACTGGTTGCTCTTATCCTTCTGCAGCAGGCGCTGTCGCATGGTCTTCTTGAGCGGAGAGCCGTCGGCCTTGATCGGAGCTGGTGGCATCGCATCATTCTGCAGTGCAGATTCTACCACATATTCCCTGCGACGGACATGGAGCATCGGGTTGCCGTAGAGACAGAACATCAGGGCGGTGCTCATAGAGAAACAATCATCCTCTACATGTCGGCACATGTTGAAGTAATCGCACTTAGCCTGGAGCATCGCCTTTCCGCCCGTCATACCCTTGAACTGATAGAGCGGATAGAGGCGCATCAGCACCTCGCTGCCTGTGCCCGGATTCAACAGAAGTTGGCGGGCTTCATCCGTTTCCTCATTAGAGAACATCGGAACAGGAATGAGCGAACCGGTATAAAGCAATACGCCACCTCCGTAGAGGGCGCTGAGCAACATGGAGTCGTTTCGTTTGTAACCGGCATATCGGGCTCCGAAACAAGCCACGGTATTGAAGACTCTTGCCCTGCCTTGGTTGAGGAGCGAAGGATTGAATGCTTCATCCTCACTATAGAATCCGCACATACCCTCTGCATCGGCACCATGAAGATTGAACATCAGCATATCTGCCTTGTCCAAAGACTTGCAATAGATGCTGAGGCTTTCCGAATCTTCGGTCAGCAGCTTCGGACTGATATACATTCCGTTGCGGAACAGCTCAGGATCGTCGGTATTGTAAAGAAGCGGCAGGTGCTGGGTCATCGTGCAGCTGGCTGGAATCCAGTCGCGGTTGCTGATCATCAGAACATTGCCAACAGGAATACCGCCGCCATACATACTGCTGATGTTGAAGTAAGCACCGATGTCGCTTCGGATATCCGTATCGAGCTGACCGTCTTCCAAAGGCAGACGAGCCACATTGTTGCGGGCGCAACCTACGGTGAAGTCTGAATCGCGACTGTCCAGCAAATCTACGATATAGGTGCCTTCGAAGGCATAGCAGGTATCTGTAGGGATTCGCTCGCCGCCATACGGCCATGGGTCTTCGACGCGAGGGATAGGAATCACATCGTCACCTCCTATTATAAATAGGTGTAGGTCGGGACCAGCTGTCAGGTTGTTGTCTGCGATGCAGCGGGATACTGCTTCATTGCATTCTATCCAGGATGGAGTCTCATGGGTGGAATCAAGTCCATATTGCGCGATGTCGAGAAATGTCCAGTACATCTGCTGGTCGTAGGCATTCTGTATGAAGTCGTTGAAGACATCATATACCTCCTGGATGGTGCAACCGTATTTTCTAGCCAGTGCATTGCCATCTGTCAGGATGATGCCGTAGTGGTCTTCCAAGGGGTCGGGCTGGTCGATGGGTTCATCAGCAGTTCTTGCTTCTGATGCCATCTGCACGGCTTCCGGCTGTGGAGCCGCCTTGCTTTGTCCCGGCATAGGAGGAACCGATGAGGCTCCCGGCATAGGGGGAGGAGTTGCACCGCCTGGCATACTTGCCATTTGAGGCTGCTGACTGATCGCATTGACGCTTCCCAGTCCCATATTGTTGGCTGCCTGCAGAGGATTGAAGCCTCTCATCTGGTTGAGCTTCACGTTCTGGGCATTAAACTTTGGCATCGGAGGAGGTGTAGGCATCTGAGGTGGTACAGCCATCTTGCTCTTCTCCTTCGGGATGAATTCCGAAAGGGTTGTGTCGCAATAGAACTGATACCATTCTTCTGGCTGAGGCTTATCCTCCAACATCTCCTTTACGGCATACCATAGGGCACTTAGCGGTTCACTCATTCCGTTTTGTACGGCCTGGCCGAGATACTGGATGGTCTGCTGTCTGTAGTAATCCTGCTTTCCATTCTTGTGGTAGTCGGCAAGATTATCAAGAGCCATTAGCAGGGCGATGTCGCCTTGCGGACAACCGAAACCGCCCATTCTTGGCAGAAGCACGGTGGCATTGTCGATATTGCCGGTCTTGATGAACGCTACATGAGCCCAGAAGAGTTGCCAGTAGTTATCGGTACGGGAGCCGAAAAAGGCAAGGGCGCACTTGTCGGGATACATCGAGGCAAGCAACAGATGATAGTAGAACTGGATGTTGTTATCATTCGTCATCACACGTGCCAACTGCTCCAGACTGTTGAACTTGCGTTTCAGAATATCGGTATGGTTGGTCTGGATTGCATTGAAGACCTCGGTCAGAATCTGCTCTGCCAGGAATTCGTTACCCTTGCTGCCTTGCAGGATATGGATGTTCTGACGTACCTGATCTATGATCTGGTTGGCTCTTAAGGGAGCAATATGCCATTGGATGCTCAACTGGTTGAGTTCTGCCAACTTCTGATTATCCAACTTGCCATCCACCAGTCGTTCCTGCACAGCCTGCAGAAAGAGAGTCTCATTCTGCTGATAGATCTCAGTCTGAGTCTTCTGTGCCTCATATACAGTCTGGTTGTTTACCGTACTGTTGTTGGTGGTATGGGTTGTTGTTGAGGTGTTATAGTTGTTTTGCGTATTGTGGGAGTCGGAATGGATTCCGCCTACCACAGCCGCATCACCATCAAGTTTAATATCGCTCATAGTCTGATTACTTTATATGTTTAGACTTCTTGTTGCATTTTCTGGAGAGGGCTTACCATTGGAACGGTGCGCCACAGTCTGGACAGTTTGGAGTGCCTGGTGCAATGTGGATGGTGTGTCCACAGTTGTAGCACTGGCATTCTATCAATTCCTGCTGAGGAGTTGCCTGTTGTGGAGCTGCTTGGCTTCCTGCTGTATTTCCACCGAGTCCGCCATTGAAGGCGTTCAGATTGTTGGCGGCAGCAGTGCTTACCTGCGAGATGTTGTTCATAGCCACATCCTGGGTATGATCTACTCGCTCCTGCTGGCGTCGGTTTTCCTCTTCCAACTGATTGATGCGCTGTTGCTGCTGGCTTTGCTGGGCGCCGCTGATGCCGGTGGCTGTATCTTTTATCATGCCGGCCATCTTCATCATGGCTTCCATCTGAGCATTGCTGTTCTGCTGCTGCATCTGTAGCATCTGCTGCATCATCGCTTCCTTTTCTGCTGCAGTCTGTCGCAGATTTTCGGCTTCCTTCTCGCCGCTATAGGCGTTTGCCATAGCTACCTGTGCATCTCCGGTGAGGTGGGAGAGTTGTGCGGCACGAATCTGTTCGGCGGTCATATTGGCGAAATGGTTGTCACGATTCATCTGTTCATTGCTCTGAATGGTGGCTACGTTTTCTTCGTGCTGATATTTCTGCTGGTCGAGCTGTGCCTGCATCTGAGCCATCTGCTGCAGCTTGTCCATCTGACGCTGGTGGCGGTTGGCTTCCAACTGGTCATCGTCCATTTTTTCCTGGCGGTTGCGCTCATAGGCAAGGCGGTCGTCTTCCAGTTTCTCGTTGCGTGCCAGGAGATGGTCTTCCTTATCCAGTTCGCGTTGACGCATCATCTGCTGGAAGTCGTAATCATCCTCCTTCGCCTTTCGGTTGAAGTCTCGGTTGTATTCCTTTTCTTCCTGCATCCACTGGCGTTCACGCTCTTCATCTTCGATGCCCCAGTTACGGCGGCGTTCCAGATCTTCACGTTCCCAGTCGTGGTCGGTACGGGAATCATCGAGTGCCCATTCTGCCTTGAGACGGGCTGTGTCGATGTTCTGCTGGCTCTGGATGCGCATGATTTCCGTGATTTCCTCACGAGGAATCTTCTTGTGTGCAAGTTCATCTTCGAGCACTTCCATTTCCTCCTGCTTGACCAGACGGTTCTTGCGGAGGTCTTCCAGGGCTTCGAACTCCTCTTCCTGGGTCTTAGCCTGGCGGATGCGCTTCTGACTTTCGAGCATCTGGACGAATTCCTCCAACTCATCATCGTGGAGCAACTGGTCTTTGTTGATGCTCTGGAGGGCATGGCGCAAATCCTCGGCGTTTTGTGCAGAAGAAATCTGCTGGGAGTTGACCTCAACTTCCATTCGGTTTCGGAATTCTCCGGTGCGGTGCATGAAGTCGAGTTCCTTCTCAGTGTTATAGAGCTGGCGTTCTACCTGACGGAAACGCTCAAAGTCCTGGTTGCTGTCGGTGATATTCAGAACCTGAGTGCATTCTATGCCGAATACCTGCTGGTTGATGGCCTGGCGGATCTTCTCTTTCAGTACATTTACTGTTTCTGCAGCCAGTCCGGCAGACTCGTAGTTCTGGTTGCGGAGTTCCTGGCGCAACAGGGTTTCTACGGTACCATTGAGCAACTGCTGTAATTCTCTAGTTGTTACGCTGTTGCGGTCGGTAAGGTAATTGGTGGCGAAGGTATGAATATCGCTGATGCTCATCTGGAGAGATACTCCAATCTGTACATCATGGATGTCCATCGGAATGTTGTATGGCTGGAAGGCAAGTTCGCCATTCTCATTCATCGCTCCACCGAAAGTGAGGGTGATGAAACGGTTGCTGACGATATAGACCGACAGGATAGGAGCCTGGGTGATGCGGGCTAAGATGCGGGCATAATCCAGTTGGCGCTTCTTGGCTTTTTCTTTCTGCTCACCTTTCTTTTCGCCGAAGATGATGCGACCGAGCCAGTTGAAGCCACGGCCTACTTCTCCTACGATACCGAGCTGGCGGAAGGTAGGCTCAGCCTGGCGCTTGCGGTCTCGTTCACGCTTTTCGGCTTCAGCCATATCTTTCTCAGCCTTTTCTATCGCATTCTTGATAGCAGCCTGCTCTTCTTCTACAGACTTATAAAAGAGGTATGCACCTGCTGAGAGGGTTGAAACCAGCTCACCATTGGCAAAAATGATGGCGGTGCAACCTTCCTGAACGATGATGCCTTTCAACTTTTCTATTTCGTCGAGTTCCCGTTCGCTAATCTTGCGAGCGATTTCTCCTGGTTGGATATTCCAGATGGTTCTGCCTCTTACCACGTCAACACCATCCACAGCTTCCATACTGCGGCGGTCGCGGCTACGTTCAGCTTCTCTTTCGGCTGCAATCTGTGCCTGTTCAGCCTGCTGCTGCGCATTTCTGACATCACGGATTTCCGACTGGCTTTCAGTAGCTTGCTGGTTAACGGCTCTTCTCTGTTCTTCTGCAATCTGGCGATTGAGCGCACCACCAGTCATGGCGTTTGCTACAGAGCGAACGGCATTGGTGAACATACCCTTGCTGGCTTGTAGAGTCTGAGGGGCTTGTGGAGACTGTGGAGCCTGAGGCATTACTGGGCGCTGAGGCTGCATCGGTTTTGGGGGCATACCCGGTGCTTGAGGTCTCATAGGTTGAGGCTTCATAGGCTGCTGAGGAGCCATAGCTTTCAATGGTTGAGGACGTTGAGGCTTGCTAACTTCTTGTGGCTGGGTTGGAGCCTGTGGTTGCAAGTCAATAGGTTGTCCACACTTCGTACAGAATTTCATTCCTGGTTGCAGCGTTGCGCCGCATTTCTTGCAATATGTCATAATGGTTATTGTTTTTAATATTAAATGAACTGGTTATTGTATCAGCGCAATAAATATAGCGATTAGCAGAATCACCCAGAAGAACTTGATGAAGCATCCTATACATCCAGTAATGCCTTCACCTAAGAGTCCTCCGAGAAATCCCAAAAGCTGTATTCCCCAGCCTAGAATGCCGAGAAGTACAAATGCTCCGATTCCTATTAATATGATAAGTAGTATTGTCATATCCCCTATAAGAATAATTTCATTTACTTTATGCAATCGTTAAGAATATCAATTTACGTTGATAACTAACTCGTATTTGGGTGCAAAGATATATAAAATAAATGAAACTGAATTGGTTCAAATTGGTTCATTTTGCCTTGATTTAGATCAAAAGTCGAAAAAAAAAGCATTTTTTAGTGAAAAATGTCCCAAAAGGGGCTTTTTTGCATTTCTTAAACTTTTTGAAGACGTAGTTGGAGAGGAGTGTCTTTCTTCCGCTGAAGCCTGTTTACCTCTTCCTTTCCCGATTGTACTCCTGAGCTTACACCTTATTATATAAGGGAAACGGTTGTTGCAAATGAACTCTCTTTTTCTCATAAAATAAGGAATCCTATCCCCTTTAATGTCCGTTTTCAAAAGTGAAACTGTCCCCATGAGATAGGAATGGAAGATACCTTAGCTATTCTATGTTTATCATTTTTGCCAATTGCAGAAAGTATTCGTTGGACCAGATAGTCATATCTTTTGGATTCTTTATAAACGGCATCACATCTGCTTTTACCTGTTTGATATGTTGTAAGAGTTTTAATATTGTGCGTATGGATGTTGCCTTTTTTCCTATATTTGCATAATCTTCGAATATCTTGGGATTGAGCTGGTAGAATCTGCCCATATCAAATCTTAGATTTTCTTCCAGAAACTCTAATGCTTCCTTCTTGTATCTCAGTTTGATACCTGGCAGGTTGGCTATCAAATCACATCAAAGCGGTCTTTGCCATGGTTGTGCGGGATGGGACCGCCTGGGGATAGCTTGCTATGGGGACGCCTTACTATAGC
>ERZ791891.1015-NODE-1015-length-11460-cov-326.811925_pt1 | contig 11460 bp, 8 predicted proteins | sample MGYA00510155_ERZ791891 | MGnify/ENA primary metagenome ERZ791891 (study PRJEB30046, sample SAMN00792061) | human gut metagenome | study: EMG produced TPA metagenomics assembly of the A metagenome-wide association study of gut microbiota in type 2... | reverse complement strand
CGGAAATCAGGAAACTGCTTCCGGATCCATGTTCCAAAATCGTTGTAATACATTGAACTTTGAGCTTTGAACATTGAACTTTATGATTAGCCCTTATTACTATAAACTATAAACTATTAACTATCAACTAAAGAAGCTCTCCCTTCAGCGCCGTCTTATCGTGATTGAAACCACCCAGGCGAACCTTGATAAGCTGGTTGTCGTATTCTTCCTTGGCGAGAGCTGGCGAAAGTTCTACGCGGATATAGTTCTTGGTGAATCCATGCATCGCTTTACCTCTTGGCGCCTTCTCAAAGAGAACCTCAGCCTCTGTACCGATGTATCGGGCATAGAATTCCTGCGTCTTCTGATCACTCAACTCCAACAGTCGCTTGGAGCGCTTCTTCTTCTCCTTCTCGTCAACCACATACGGAATCTTCAAGGCAGCCGTGCCCGGACGCTCAGAATAAGGGAAGACGTGAAGCTGGGTAACAGGCAGACTCTTCAGGAACTCATAGCATTCTTCAAAACACTCCGGAGTTTCGCCGCGACAGCCCACCATCACATCGACACCGATAAACGCATCAGGCATTTTCTCCTTGATAAGGTTCACCTTGTGGGCGAAGAGCGCCTTGTCGTAACGACGGTGCATCAGCTTGAGCACCTCATCGCTTCCGCTCTGCAGAGGAATATGGAAATGAGGCATAAAAGCACGGCTCTGGGCACAATACTCTATGAGATCATCATCACAGAGATCAGGCTCCAGACTCGAGATGCGGTAACGCTTGATTCCTTCTACCTGATCCATCGCCTTGACAAGGTCGATGAATCGCTCGTGGGTAGTCTGACCGAAATCACCGATATTCACACCGGTAATGACGATTTCCTTACCGCCTTCAGCAGCCGCCTGCTCACATTGAGCCACAAGCGACTGGATGCTCGGGTTGCGCGAATTGCCTCGGGCAAATGGAATGGTACAATAGGTGCAATAATAATTGCAGCCGTCCTGTACCTTCAGAAAATAACGGGTACGGTTGCCACGCGAGCAAGAAGGCTGGAAGGTCTTGATTTCCTTCGTCTTCACGCTATAATGCTGATGAAGAGCCGCAGCATCGACGTTCTGAGAACTTTCCGTATCGACGTTCTGAGGAGTTACCGCATCGCCGTTCTGAGGGGTCTGAGCAGTCAATCCGTTTTCCTGGGCAAATTTCTGCGCCCATGCATCGCTGAGATATTGAATCAAGTGCGCCTTCTCGTTAGCACCCAACACGAGGTCTACACCCTCTATCTTGCTGACATTCTCAGATTCGAGCTGCGCATAACAGCCCGTCACGATAACGAATGCACCCGGATTGTTTCTCACCATCCGGTGGATAGCCTGACGGCATTTATGATCGGCAACTTCTGTTACCGAGCAGGTGTTAATCAGACAAATATCAGCTTTCTCCCCCTTTTTAGCAGTAATGACGCCCATGTCTTCGAGCATTTTGCCAAAAGTGGAAGTTTCAGAGAAGTTGAGTTTGCAGCCTAGCGTATAGTAAGCTGCCTTTTTACCTTGGAAGGAACTTGAATCTATCATAAATTATCTTTTCTAAAATTCTAAAAGGTAACCTAAAAAAAAATGAAACATAGTCTCTATAAAACGAAAAAGCCGCTAGACCGAAGTCCAGCGGTTGTTTCTCTCATTTTTTCGTTCGCAAGTAATTTCAAATTACTTAGCAGAATCAGCAGCAGCTGTATCAGCAGCAGCAGTGTCAGCAACAGTTGTATCTACCTGAGCTGTGTCAGAATCAGCAGAAGCTGTGTTCTGAGCTGTTTTGTTACCACATGATGCGAAAGAGATAGCTGCGATAGCTACGAACATAAAAACTAATTTCTTCATTTTCTTTGCTTTTTTAAAATCTGTAAAACAATCATTTGTTCTTTTGAACGATGCAAAGGTAAGCATTTTTTTGATACGTTGTTCTTTTTTTTGCGATTTTTTTTTAGGTGATTTTGTAACAAAATTACAAATCGCTAAAAATCAACCACTTACAAAATGCTAACAAAGGTTAAAGTTTTTAATATGCTCGGAAACAGCCTAATTTTAACACTTTTCGGTGTTTTTAGCGTAACAAGGGTGCGCGCTAACACCTCTTCAGAGCAGCACTATATACATATAATAAGGTACGCGCGAGAGGGAAAGAACAGAAACTTTTTCTGCATGAGAAAGAAGATTTTCTGCATGAGAAAGAAGATTTTCTGCATGAGAAAGAAGATTTTCTGCATGAGAGAGAAGATTTTCCCAAGAAATCGTCCCCCAAAACTTTGATTGCCGAGAATTTTTCGTAACTTTGCACTCAAAACAAAGAAACAAACAGACAGAAAATGATACAGCTAAAAGAAAATCAGGGCATTCCCCGCAGCATTCTCCTGATGATGGCTATCGTCGCAGGACTCACCGTAGCCAACTGCTACTACAATCAGCCGCTTCTCGAACTCATCCGCCACGACCTGGATATTACCGAGCAGAAAGCTAACCTCATCACCGTCATTACCCAGATAGGTTATGCGCTGGGCTTATTCTTCCTCATCCCCTTGGGCGACATGCTTTCGCGCAAGAAACTCATCCTTGTCAATATGACCATTGCTGCATTGATGGCTATCGTGATGGCTGCAGCGCAAAACGTATGGATGCTCTGGGGAGCTTCACTGCTGATTGGCGCCTGTTCCGTGATTCCGCAGTTCTTCATTCCGATAGCCGGACAGTTCTCAGAACCCAAGAACAAGAGCAGGAATATGGGCATTGTACTCTCCGGACTGCTGACGGGCATTCTTGCCTCACGAGTAATCAGCGGTTACATCGGCGAATGGCTGGGATGGCGGGAGATGTTTATCATAGCTGCTTTCGTGATGGTATTTTGCATGGGAATCATGCTGCTCATGATGCCTGAAATGAAGCGCAACTATGTAGGAACCTACAGAGGGCTGATGACCACGATAGCAGAAATTTTCTTTTTCCATCCTTCTATCCGCATCTATTCCACCCGTGCAGCCTTCGGGTTCGGCAGTATGATGGCAATATGGTCTTGTCTGGCGTTCCATCTGGCGCAGCCACCTTTCAGCGCAGGAAGTGATATGGTAGGAATGCTCGGACTTTGCGGAATCATGGGAGCCGTTGCTGCCAGTGGTGTGGGAAAACTGATTCCGAGGTTTGGCATTCGAAAATTCAATCTGTTCGGAGCTGGAATGCAGATCATCGCATGGGCAATAGCCTTGGTTTTCGGCGACACTTACGCCGGACTCATCGCAGCCATCATCCTGGTTGACATCGGTCTGCAATGTCAGCAGCTCAGCAATCAGAGTGGTTGTCTGCAGGAGATTCCGCAGGCAGCCAACCGCGCCAACACCATCTTCATGACCAGCTATTTCATCGGTGGTTCGCTAGGCACTTTCTGTGCCGGTTACATCTGGACGCAAGCCGACTGGCTCGGTGTCTGCATCGTAGGAATCGCCTTCGCCATGATTTCCCTGCTTATCACGCTAAACTGCAAGAAATAAACATATAAAAAAGAAAAGAGATTATATTCCCGACTTACAGGAACATAATCTCTTTTCTTATTTGATAGAGACTGAAGCCGGCATTTCTGCCGAAATGCTTCAACTACATCTTTTCATCTCCGTACATTTCCGTCCACCAGGAAGCATCGTCCTGCAACCACTTGGCAAACCAGGCAAAGATGGTGTTCTGCCATTTCAGTCGCTTCTCGTAGTCGATGATGTGATGATCCTGACCATCTACCAGAACCATCGCCGTAGGACGACCAAGGAGTTTCAGCGCTGTATAGAGCTGGATGCTCTCGCCCACAGGCACATTATTATCTGCCGTGCCATGAACAAACAGCAGCGGAGTATGAATCTTGTCGGCATTATAGAGTGGACTCTGATCTACAAAGAGATGCTTGTTGGTCCAAGGATATTCGTTCGCCATAGAAACTTCGCTGTAGCTGTAGCCCCAATAGCCCTCACCCCAATAGCTGGTGTGGTCGCTGATGCCTGCATGCGAGATGGCGGCTGCAAAGAGGTCGGTCTTGGTCTGAAGATACTGAGTCATGAATCCACCGTAGCTTGCGCCGATGCAGCCAATCTTCTTGCGGTTTACGAAAGCATGCTCATCGCAGAAAGCCTGGGTGCTGGAGATGATGTCTTCAGCCACTCCCTCGCCTGCCGTATTTACATGGCGGGCTGAGAATTTCTGACCGAATCCGGTGGCTCCACTAGGATTTACAACCAGCACTACATAGCCCATCGCTGCATAAACATGATGAGGATAACGGCTCTGGAACATGCGGCTCGTAGGACTGCATCCGCCATAATAGTTCACTATCATCGGATACTTCTTGGCAGCATCAAAATGAGGTGGCAGATAGTAACGGCAGCAAAGGGTGTCGCCTCTTGAATTGACAAAATTCCAAGCCTTGCATTCGCCCAATTCAACATCCTTCAACTCGCGCGCACTCAAATCGTCAACCAATTGCGATTTCAGCGCCTTCGTATTCATCTTATAGAGTCGGTCGGCATTGGATGCACTCTGACCGGAGAAAGCCATTTCTGCTGCAGAAGATGCAAGCGAGAAACTCTTGATGTACTCTTCAGGAGTCTTGAGAAGCGTAAACTTGCCCGATTTCGGATTGAGCTGGAAGAGGTGCACGCAGTCTTTATCTTCAGCTGTAAAATAGATGTTTCCATCTACCTTGCTCCATTCCGTGCTCTGCACATTCGGATTGAATTCCTTGGTCAGCGGACGAACCTTCTTGTCCGACAAGGTCATCAGATAGAGCTGGGTGTCGATCATGCTAGGCGTCTGTCCTTCTTCCACATTTTTTCCAATGCCATTGAAAGCTTCCGGCGAAGCACTGACGAGAATGCTCTTGCCATCTGGCGAGAACTGGGCGCTGTTCAGAAATTCGCCCTTTTCTATCAGGGTTTCTACCTTTGGCGTTGTGGCTCCAGATGCATTCATACTGCCCAAATCCAGACGGTAGAATGATGTCAGGGTTGTAGGACGCTTGGTGAGTCGCTCCTCCCCCTTGCCTATCAGCAGATAACGCGAATCGGCAGAAATATCCATCAGATAGATGTTGTGGTAACCGAAGGTAAGCGGCTGGAGAATGCCCGAAGCAAGATCATATTTGGCGAGATTGCTGCGCTCGCGCCAACCAGGCTGTCTGTCTTCCGGTTCTTTTACATCATAAACTTGCGGATCCTTTTTTCTGCCTTCAGTAGTGAGCGTATAGATGAGCGTTTTTTCATCGGGTGTAAACTGGAACCAGCCTTCAGGAAGATGGCTTGCCAGCACTTCGCGCTCCATCGTCAGCGGATTGATGGTGATGAGCTGCAATGTGCCATCCTGCTTTTCTTCTCCGGCAATACTGCTGTCGCTCGCCTTCTGCGTGAAATACAGTTTATTGCTTGAAGGCATCCACTTCACGTCTTCCTCAAATGTAGCCATCAGTCTGTTTGTCTGAGCGTTGCGCAATTCACTAATACTATGGTTATTACCTTTTCTATCTACCCATGTTTTCCGAACAACGATAAACTTTCCGTTTGGTGAGATAGAAACACTCGGATAGTTGGGCGCACAAATCACATCATAGATATTATAGGCGCGCTTGGCTGCCGCATCGCCTACAGAAAGCGGAGCGCCGTTGGCTGCGGTTACGGTCAACTTGATAGATTTCTTATCAGAAGATGCATTCTTCCGGGTAAGATATTTGATGACAACCATATGCTGCGAAGGAGTCAGGATGGTTTCAGCCTTATCGCCGTTCACCGCTACCTGTTCGCCGTCAACGAACAGACGGTATTGTTCCAATCCTTCTACCGCGATGGTTGCTTTGGTGCGCTGGGTGTTAGAAACGCAGAAAGAAGCCAGATGGAGCGCATCCTGCTTGTCGGCAAGGAGTTGGGCTGCAGTCACCTCCTTGCCCTTATTTAATAAGGTGAAAGACAGCGGCGAATCGAGCAGCTGCTTAAGGTCGAACGCTTCGCCCTTGATGTTCACACTGTCAGCCATCCAAGGCTGTGCTACGGCATAAGGGCCCGCATATTTCAGCGTTTTCACCTCTATGGTTTCGGCACTGGCAGAGATTGAAGCCATCAGGGCAGCAGCCACCAGTCCGCTTTTTGTTGTTTTCAGAATCAGTTTATTCATAAATGTCCTTATTTTGATTTTGGTGCGAAATTACAAATAAAATTCGAGATAAACGAATGTTTCTGTTACAATTTGCTTTTTTTGCTGCATTTTTGCCATACAAATGTTATCTTTAAGTTAATCGGATGAGCCAGTAGGTTATTGTTGGGTTAAACCCCTCTCCCATTCATTGCTGTTTCAAGAAAACACCTTATCTTTGCATCGCCAATCTACAGAAGAAAGGCGCATGAACTTAAAAAGAATAAGAAAAAAGATAGCATTAACATAAGAAAAGGGAAAGAATATGAAACAGAAATCATTGATATTGATGAGCACCCTGCTCGTCTACTCACTCGAAAGTTTCGCACAGAGTGATGTCGAGAAAAACGACTCGATATGGAAGGACTTCGACCTGGCAAGCGTTACCGTGGTTGCCTCGAAACCGCTGGTAAAAATGGAGACCGACAAGATGACCTACAACGTGCAACAGGATGCTGACGCCAAGGCGTCTACCGTTCTCGACATGCTGCGCAAGGTGCCGATGGTTACGGTGGATGGACAGGACAATATCACCGTGAACGGTTCATCCAGTTTCAAAGTGTATGTTGATGGAAAGCCGAATCCGATGTTCTCAGCCAACCCTTCGCAGATTTTCAAGGCAATGCCGGCAACTATGGTAAAAAACATAGAAGTAATCACCAACCCGGGAGCCAAATATGATGCTGAAGGTACGGGCGGCGTGCTCAACATCGTACTCAACAAGCAAGCTGTAAATGGAGCCGGAGGCAACGACTTCAGCAATGGCTATAATGGCAACATCAGTGCAGCTGCCGGCAACCAGGCACAGCGCATCTCCGCCTTCATCAGCGGTCAGCAGGGCAAGCTCACCTATAGTGCCAACGGAATGTACAATCATCAGCGAATGGATGGAACCACCATCTCCTTCGACCGAATCCAGAAGGATGGCTGCACGATGAACTATTATCAGAATTCGGATATGAAGCAGCCTTTCTCTATGGGCAACATCAGTCTGAGCTACGAACTTGATTCACTGAGCAACATCAGCGCTACTGCAGGACTGACCACCTTCAACCAGAAGATTACAGGTCACCCACTCACAAAGATGACAGGCGGAATCTACGGCAAAGGATTCGAATACGGCAATGAGATGAAACAGAATCTGGGCAATACCTCCTTCAACGGAAGCATCGATTATCAGCGATTTTTCAACAAGGAGCGCACGAACTACCTCATTCTCAGCTATCTATTCAGTACCAACCCATCTCACACAGACAACTATACGTTCTACGACGACATCAGCCATGTGACGGCTCTCCAGCTCAACGATCTGCTCTCCAAAAGTAAGACCCGAGGCACTGAACATACTTTCCAGGCAGATTTTACCCATTCGCTCAGCGCCACCCAGCGCCTGAATTTCGGAGCCAAATACATAGCCCGCATCAACAGAAGCGATTCACGCTACTACGATGTGGCGGCAGATAAAACTGAGACGCTGAACCCTGCCAACAGTATGGAGTATAAGAACAGCCAGAACATTCTTGCCGCCTATGCAGAATGGAAGGGAAACTTCGGAAAGATAGGAACCATGCTGGGAACCCGATACGAACAAACCTGGGAGAAAGTGAAGTTTGAACAGGGTAAGGGTGATGATTTTGATAAAGATTACGGCAATCTCGTACCGAGCGCCAGCATCTCTTACGCCATCGCTCCAGGCATGAATCTCGGTGTGAACTACAGCATGCGCATCACCCGTCCGGGAATTACCTACCTCAACCCTTATGTTGACCGCAGTAATCCTACCGCCATTAGCTATGGTAATACAGACCTCGACGTGGTGAAGTCGCATCAGGTGAACATGGTATTTAATTATTACAATCCACGATTCATTCTGAGTACAACTCTGGGCTATGGACTCTGCAACAACAAGATAGAGCAGTATTCGTTCATCGATGCAGACAACTTGCTCAACACCACCTACGGCAATGTTTCGAAAACCCGCAACGCCAGTCTGAATATCTTTGCCAACTGGCTGGTGTTCAAGAAGACGAGATTGATGCTGAACGAGAGTCTGAGCTACAATGATTTGCGAAGTGAAGTCTTGGGATGGAAGAATCATGGCTGGAACAGCAGTACGATGATCAATCTGCAACAGACACTTCCTTGGGAGTTGCAATGGACAGTAGGAAGTATCATTCAGAGCAAACAGCACAACCTGCAAGGCTATCAAAGCGGAATGTCATTCTTCTACTCCACCCTCTCCAAATCCATCGTCAAGGATAAGCTGGACTTGAGTCTGATGTTCCTCACACCAACCGATAACAAACTCAACATCAAGCAGAAAGCCGTGGGTTCAGACTATGTACAGAATATGACGGTAAAGGTGCCTCTGCGCCAGATCAGCCTCACACTCACCTGGAAATTCGGCAACACCAAGAAGCAATTCCAAAAGGTGAAATCCAACATCAAGAATGATTTCCAGGAAGAAAAGCAGGGAATCCAGACGGGTGGAATGAATGAAAATTAACAAGATCAGAAACAATAGAAAACGTTGAATAGAATAAACAATACTCTCTCCAACGAGTTGCAATGCATGAAAAAAAGCATTCGCAACTCGTTTTTTTATACGATTTATTGTCTATTCAATTTCTTTTTTGTACTTTTGCACGCAAAAATATCACATAAAATAACAGAATAATGAAGAAACAGACTCAAGCTATTCATTTGGAATATGAGCGCCGCGATGCATACGATTCGCTGAGCGTGCCAGTATATAACACCCTTGCCTACGAATTCGACAATGCTGCCATCATGGCAGAAGCATTCACCGACAAGATTAAGGCTCCAGATTATTCGCGCGTAGAGAATCCTACGGTAACCAACCTGGAGCGTCGCGTGGCAGCCCTCACCGATGCTGCCCACGCCACAGCCTTCAACTCAGGAATGGCGGCCATCAGCAACACCCTCATGGCGCTGGCAGCACAAGGCAAAAATATTGTTACATCCAAGCATCTCTTCGTCAATACTTATGCCCTGCTCGTAGCCACTCTGCGCCGTTTTGGCGTAAAGGTCCGTTTGCGCGATTTGACTAATATCGAAGCCATGCGCGAAGCCATTGATGATGACACCTGCTGCGTCTTCCTCGAAATCCTGACCAACCCACAGCTGGAGGTTGCCGATCTGAAAGCCATTTCGGAAGTGGCTCACGAAAAGAATGTTCCGCTGGTAGTGGATTCTACCGTGATTCCTTTCACACAGTTCTCGGCTAAGAGTCTGGGAGTAGATATTGAGGTGGTTTCCAGTTCTAAATATGTAAGTGGCGGTGCAACTTCGCTCGGCGGTCTGGTTATCGACTACGGTACTCCTTACAACGGCGATTTCGCCAAACGTCTCTATGGAGAAATGCTCTTCAATTTCGGTGCCTATATGACCCCACAGGTAGCTTATATGCAAACCATCGGACTTGAAACGCTCGATGCACGCTATCGTGTACAGAGCGGCAATGCCCTGGAACTTGCCAAGAAGCTGCGCTCTCTGCCTCAGATAAAATATGTAAACTATGTTGGTCTGGAGGATAATCCTTATCACGAGTTGGCGCAGCGCCAGTTTGGAAAGACGGCGGGAGCCATGATCTGCATCGACCTGGAGAGCAAGGAAGCCTGCTTCAGTTTCCTCAACAATCTGAAGCTCATCCATCGTGCCACCAATCTTTTCGACAACCGTTCGCTCGCCATCCATCCGGCAAGCACCATCTTCGGAGCTTTCTCTGAGAGCATGCGCAAGTCGATGGACGTGAAAGACACCACTATCCGCCTCAGCGTAGGCCTGGAGGATGTGGATGATCTCTTCGAAGACATCAAGCAGGCCGTTGATAGTTTATAATTGATAGTTTATAGTTAATAGACTCAAAGTAAAATGTACAATTTCGATAAAGTCATAGACCGTTCGGGCAGCGACGACCTGAAACATGGTGCCTTGTTGCCTCGTTGGGGACGAGATGACCTGCTGCCACTCTGGGTAGCCGATATGGATTTCGAGACCCCATCTTTCATTACAGATGCCCTTAAGGCACGATTGGAACACTCCCTTTTCGGCTACACCATGGAACCGGAAGATTACCTGCCTAGCATCATCGACTGGGTTCGCGACCACCATCAGTGGGATGTGAAACGAGAGTGGATAAGATTCATTCCAGGTATTGTAAAAGGCATCGGACTCGTGGTGAATGTCTTTACCCAGCCTGATGAAAAAGTCATCATCCAGCCTCCCGTTTATCACCCATTCCGCCTCACCCCAGAGGGTAATGGCAGAGAGGTGGTCTTCAATCCGCTGAAGATGAGGGAAGACGGATATTACGAGATGGATTTCGAAAACCTCGAGAAGGTTTGCGATAAGAAATGCAAGATTCTCATTCTCTGCAATCCTCATAATCCGGGCGGTATTACCTGGAGCAAGGAAACCTTGCAGCAGCTTGCCGACTTCTGCTATGAGCACCATCTGCTCGTTATCAGCGATGAGATTCATGCGGATATGGCGCTCTTCGGACACAAGCACATCCCGTTTGCCTCGGTTTCAGACAAGGCACGCAACATCAGCATCACCTTCCAGGCTCCTTCCAAAACCTTTAATATTGCAGGAATCGTGAGCAGCTACGCCATTATTCCAAACGAAGATATTCGGAATAAGTTTTATAGATGGTTAAGCGCAAATGAGTTGGATGAACCAACCCTCTTTGCTCCTATCGCTACCATCGCTGCCTTCCGAAAGGGAGAAGAATGGCGCAAGGCGATGCTTGCCTATATTGAGGACAATATCCGATTTGTAGAAGATTACTGCCGCGAACATATTCCGGGCATTCGCCCGTTGCGTCCACAGGCATCCTTCCTTGTCTGGCTCAACTGCCGAGACCTGCATCTTTCACACGATGCGCTTCTCGACCTATTCATCGACAAGGCTCATCTGGCATTGAACGATGGAGAGATGTTCGGACCTGGCGGAGAAGGATTCATGCGATTGAATGTGGCTGCACCAAAAAGTGTTATCAAACAGGCTTTACAGCAGCTGGAAAAGGCTGTGAGCCAACTCTAGATTTTTAAGAAAAACAATAGCCGTAACTACTGCAAATATAGTTACGGCTATTATTATAATATGGTAGAAGAAGACCTTTATTTCCCCTCCATCAAATCATGAACCAGTTTGATTTCGTAATAATCAATACCAGCTCCCAAAGCTTCCCTTATTTCGCTAAAATGCTCCAATTCAGGATGAGCCTTCATGAAATCACGGATTTT
>ERZ791891.1007-NODE-1007-length-11516-cov-2.272402_pt1 | contig 11516 bp, 10 predicted proteins | sample MGYA00510155_ERZ791891 | MGnify/ENA primary metagenome ERZ791891 (study PRJEB30046, sample SAMN00792061) | human gut metagenome | study: EMG produced TPA metagenomics assembly of the A metagenome-wide association study of gut microbiota in type 2... | reverse complement strand
GTAGAGGGAGGTGAGGTTGTTGAACAGGTCAAAAATATTCATGCCCAGAACCCGCAACGATGAGTCAGGCAGTTGAGACCAGAGACAAAGTGAACTTAGGGCGGCAACCACTACGACTGCGATCAGTGTGGCAGTGCGGCGACGCAGATGCATCTCTTCACTGATATAGAGTGTGGCCACCTCAAGCAAAGATACCGATGATGAGATCGATGCAGTAAAGAGCAGGAAGAAAAAGAGGATCCCCAGCACATACCCGCCAGCCATGTTGCCGAAAACGGTAGGCAGGGTGATGAAGACCAGTTCAGGACCTGAAGTGGGGTTAATGCCGTAAGAGAACACAGCAGGAAAGATCGCCAAACCGGCCAAAATGGCTACACAGGTGTCGGTAATGGCTATTGTAGTAGCCATTCTGAACATATTTTCATGTTTGGGAATGTATGAACCGTACGTGATTATCGTTCCCATGCCGAGACTCAGCGAAAAAAAGGCCTGTCCGAGAGCTTGCAGTACAACATGGCCATTAATCTTGCCGAAATCGGGTCGAAGCAGGAATGAGATTCCCTCTTTTGCCCCGTCAAGTGTCATTGAGTTGATAACCAATCCAATCAGTAACAAAATCATAAAGGGCATTACTACTTTCCCGAACTTTTCAATTCCTTTCTCAACGCCCCGCATGACAATAAAGGCAATGAAAGCAATGAAAAGGAAGGTCCAAAACATCGAACCGGTTCCTTGTGCAATGTAGTTGTCGAAATTGTAGCGAATTTGTTCGGAGTTTTGGTTGAGGAAGCCTCCGGTTATGGCAACCTTTAGAAAATGGAGCGCCCAGCCTGCAATGACGGTGTAAAACGACAAAATAATCGTCGAGGTGGCGATTCCAAGATAGCCGGCTCCATTCCAGTAACCACGTGGAGAGAGCCGACGAAAGGCTCGCAGCGCATTGGAACGGGTGTGACGACCGATGCTGAACTCAGTCAACATGATCGGAATACAGATCAGCAGACTGAGCGTGATATAGACTAAAATAAATGCTGCGCCGCCATTTTCACCGGCGATATAGGGGAATCTCCAAATGTTGCCCAGCCCGACAACCGAGCCACCTACAACGGCTATGGCTCCGAATCGGCTTCCAAAGGAACTGCGTGGTTTCATCAGATTTTATTTTCAAAATGCCTGTTCCCTGATTATATGATAAAGTAGGGAATAGACTGGATTGTGTTGCCCAATAATAGTTGGGTGAGGCTTCATGCCGTTTTGACAGAACAAAGATAGTGAAAATGTTTATTGTTTGACAAAATGATAAAAACGCACAAGCAATACAGGAAATATAACGAGAATAAATGTGGAGATTTGTAATTAAACAGTGTTGATAATTGCTAAATTGAAAGATGTATAATTGAATTGCTGATGATTTGTAAGTTGTTGCAGATGTAAATTTTTACTGTTACAAGAGCGTTAAATTTTTGGCGACTATGTGCTCTCCTGTGAGTGTAATTGCGCGACATCTTTTTGAAAGTAGATTGGTAGAGCAGGGTAGTGTTATGGCGATCCTTCAGGTAATTCTCTTTGGGCGAATCATTGCACGCTTGAGAAGCGGAGCAGGAAATAGGTCAGTTGTAAAGAGTCCGTTAAGTAAACACTGCAGCACAAAAAGCGGCAAAGCAAAGTTTATATGTATGAGTTTAATCGTGTGCTATGCGATGCGACATTTGTGATATGGATTCATCAAAACTTTTATTGAGATAAGGGTATTAGGAGAATCAACCAATGTGAGCGATTGTGGGCACATGCCAAGGAGTCAGAGAGTAGGGGGATGGTAGGTCTTTGGTGTATGGTTGTCCTGATGGTACGGCTTCTCTTCTCATTGATCATTCCCAAACAAAAAGGGCATCCGAATGGGTGCCCTTCTAATACTCTGATCAAATTGTTGTTAACAGATTTGCGTTGATTGCATTATTTCAATTCTGCTTTGATGAGAATGGGATAGTGGTCCGAAGGATAGTGTTTCCCGTCCGAATCTCGCAAAATTCCGTATTTAAGAACATCAACGCGATCATTAACAAATACGTAATCAATTTCGGTGTGGCCATCCAAAGTGTCTGGAATTGCCATGCTGCCTTGCCCAACGGGTACGCCATTGTAGCTGATTTGGTTACCCAAATCGTAGGGTGGAGTTTGTGAAGCTTCACGCGAAGAGGTAAGATGCTCTCTCATCACTTTGATTGGATCGGCTTCCCATTCTGCATTGAAATCTCCCGAACAGAAAATCGGATAGTTGTTAGCCGCCTTTTCCTGAATTCGGTCGCAGATCAATAAGGCTCCGTTATGGCGAGCTGCCGGTCCCAGATGGTCAAGATGGGTGTTGAAATAAAAAAACTCTTTGTCGTTGAACCGATCGTTGAGTTTTACCCATGTGCAGATTCGGTTATAGGCTGCATCCCAACCAATGGATACGGTGTCAGGACGTTCCGATAACCAAAAGGTCCCGCTATCGAGCAGTGCATAACGCTCAGTACGGAAAAAAACAGGAGAATGCTCACCCTGTCCGTTGCCGTCACGTCCGGTTCCTACAGCCGTATATTCCGGTAGCGCCTTGCCCAAATCTGCCATCTGTTCGGGACGGACCTCCTGCATGCCAATAATATCGTAGTCGTGGAAACGGATCAAAGCCGCAATTTGTTCACAACGGGTCTTCCAAGGGAAAGCACCCGTGTCAATGACTCCACACCAGATATTGAAACTGCCTGCTGTCATGGGAACAGCGGGGCGCTCCTGTTTGCATCCTGTTGTACTGACAAACAACAGAACCAGCATCGAGAGGGCAATCACTCGGCCATAAATAGTCCGTAAACGATTACTTTTTGATGTCATAGTAGCAGCGTTTGGGAGAATAGATTTTGCCCTCTTTGGCCAGTTGTTTGATCACTTTGCTGGCCTCCTCTTTGTCAATGCCGGCAGCTGCGGCGATATCGCCTGGACGCATAGCGCCTTTCTCAGCGAGCGCTTTCAAAATTTTCTCTTCCATAATTGTTGTCTTTTAAGTTAATTTGTTTGTTATTAGTGAATTGATGATTCATTACAAACAAATATCTGCTGATTCTTGTCTGTCTGTGAGTCGTATTGGTTACAAGACCAATCCGTCAGCGATTATTTGTGTTAAGCGAAGATAGCAAAAAAACAGTGTGAAACGCAAATCACCCAATGCGAAAGAGTCCCAAATGTGGATGATTGAGGCAGAGAAAAGAGTAGAAAAGACAACAAAACCATGGAGTGGGGCAGTTATCCTTCTTCTAAACAAAAAGGAAATATTGCTTGGTGCGTTTTTATATGTTGTGTGAGCGGTTCGAAGTAGCTGTGAAAAGCAATGAGGACTATGGTTTGTGGTAGGCAGAGCGTAAAATATCTGCCGAGGCCGGCCCTTCACAAAATAGCAGATCAATGATAGACAGGTTTGGGGCAAAAGGCAGACGATCCGAGAAAGTCTGATAGTATTGTGGGGCAGTGAAAGTAGGATCCGGACGACTGAGGCGTGGTTTGGGTGACAAACAGGTGCGTAAATCGCAGACCTGCTCTCCTTTAAGTTTATTCGCGTCTTTGGAGGCAGACTTCGTGTTGCTGCCGTGATCCATGTTCGTCGAGGCCTCTGTTGTGTCACATGACCAATAATGGTCTGTATATGCAATTTGGTCTGCGACCTTTCCTGATGGATCCAATAAATGTAACGTTACCTCTAACAAGGCGTTGTTTAATTCGACAAGTTTTTCGAATCGCTCAGTAAACAGCGGGGCAAATGCTCCTTCATAATGATCAAAATAGGGGGCTCCCCGGTAAGCAGAGACGATAGCTTGCCAATGTTGGTGCTGCCATCGTTTTGCATAATCGATGCGAATCTCCCGAGTAGGGGTGTTTACGCCTCCAGTGTGGTAAACAGGAACAGTCAATGACATGATTCCCCCTGCTGAAAGAATGTCACAACGGTTGCGCCAGCTCTGCTTGAGATAATGTTCATGCAAATCGATACAGGCCTGACCGCTTAAAAGTTTTGAGTAGTATTGTATGTTGCCGAGATAGGCTGTTGGCAGCAGAATCATCTTAGTGTGTATCGGATGGGGTTTCAGTAGAGTTGGCTGTTTTGTTTTGGGAATCGTTACCGAACAGATCGACCTCTCCGCGTTCAATTTTGCGGAACATCGTTGCCAGTTCCGCTACTACAGGCGAAATCAAGGACAATACGTCGTCAATGTATTTTTGACGTGCTGTGTCAGAATTGGCCGTAGCTTCGGAATTTGTTGTTGCGGTTTCCCCTTCAGTAAAGCTACCCTTTGAGTGTTTTTTGCCGGCAGATTGAATCCGGAGCAGAACAACCGAATAAAGTGCCCGGAAAAATAACTCGACATCGCTGATGTCGGGGTGTTTTAGTTTTGCTTTCATCTTAAGCAGTTCCGGTGCTACATGGCTGTACAGGCGGCGATACTCAGCCCCTACCGGTAAAACCAACAACTGTTTGTGTAGATTGTCGAGATCGGCAATTAAGTGCAAGGTATGCTCAAGATGCCCCTGTTGCTCCTTACCCTCTTCGCGTAGCAGATTGACAATATCCATATACCATAAAAAAGTCTCCTGTTTTTGTGCTTCAGTCAATCCCGATGGCTGTACCAATTGAGAATAGATGGCTTCCGGACTGAATTGCAAAGCTCGCAGCAGATCTTCTAACTGCCATAAGTAGAGGATGTATTCGGCAATATTCTCTTTACGTGTTTTTTGTGCGGTGAACATGATATTGGTGTGCTTTAAAGATTCACGTGTAATCCGGAGGAAGCCACGGATTTACGTTAAGAATATACGTAATAACTTTTGTTGGAAACTGATACTGCATTTCTTGAATGTGCACCAGTTCCAATTATACTGAGTCCCGGAGGCTGAGTACCAAAAAACAAAGATAGTTTTTTTCTATTTGATTTTATAGAAAACAAAGGGAGATGCAGCAGCCCGCAACGTGGGCGAGAAATAGGATAACATTGTATAATATAGTCTCTAAATAAGGAAAAAAATATGTAGGAGTAGTTGGTAAAGGTTATTTTTGTACTTTTACATTATTAACATCCACTACCACTCATTATGGAAATATTTTTTTTCATTATTGCGGCGTTCTTGTTGTCTGTTGGCACCGGGTGGGTCATCATACCGCGCATTGTCATGATATCGAAAAAGAAGAGGCTTTTCGATGAACTTAGTGCCCGTAAATCGCATACAGGTATGGTTCCTCGTTTGGGCGGCGCTTCGTTCTTTCCGACCTTCCTTTTTGCTTTCACTTTGACGATGGGCATGCGCTACATCTTTGGATACAATGTGGCTGATGACTATTTTATGGACTCATTGCGTGAGCTGATGTTCTTATTGGCCGGATCGACCGTATTGTTTTGTGTGGGAATGGCAGACGATTTGACAGGAGTCGGTTATAAGGGTAAATTCTTGGCTCAGACATTGAGTGCGGTGTTGATCTGCTGTTCTGGAGTCGAAATTACCAGCCTGGATGGATTATTCGGTATCTACGAGATCCCGTATTGGGTGGGGATCATTTTGACTGTTCTGATTATCGTTTTGTTGGCTAATGCATACAATTTGATTGATGGTATTGACGGTCTATGTTCTGGATTGTCGTTACTGGCTCTGTTGACATTCGGTTTTTGGTTTATCGTGCACGGAATTTATGTCTATGCAATGATGGCCATGGCCATGGCGGGTGTCGTTTTGGTATTTTTCTTCTATAATGTCCTGGGAAAACGTTTGAAGGTTTTTATGGGTGATACCGGTTCGCTCCTTTTAGGCTATTTAATAGCATTTTTGGGTCTCAAATTCTATAGTTTGAATGTATCAGGCGAATTTTTCCGGATTAATGCTGCCCCAGCAGTCTTTTTGGGGGTAGTGTCCATTCCTGTATTTGATGTAGTCCGGGTTTTTTGTGCTCGCATGGCTGCAGGACTCTCTCCGTTCTATCCAGATCGCAGACATATTCATCATAAGCTATTAAGAATAGGTTTAACGCACTTGCAAAGTGCTATGGTTATTGTACTTTTGCAAGTCGGTTTTATTTTACTGAATTTCCTTCTTCGCAATGTTAGTATCAATTTGTTATTGGCAATTAATATTGCGTTGGGTTTTGCTGTAAATTATCTGCTCAATGTGTTAGGAGGCCGATACGTGGCTCCACAAGTACAACAAAACGTCCCGGAACACGTTGATAAAAGTAGTGAAAAATAATAGTATTTCGAATATGTTTATGGTACGCACAATCCGTTTGATTATTGCAATTATTTTGATTGTGTCTCCGTTAGTGGGTTGGGGACAAATTCCAGTGACCTCAGAAATGATTCAGCAAGCTCGTCAGGCAGGGGCCTCTGAAGCTCAGATTCAAGGTGCAATACATGGTATTAATCCTGCTGTATCGAGTGGCGCAAGCACATCAAGTTCTCCACAGCAATCAATTTCGGTTGAAAGAGAAATGCCCTCCACCGAGCAACAGACTGCTCAAACACCTGTTCCGGAGGAGAATCGTGCGGCTGTTGTTTTCGGTAGTGAAATGTTTCAAAGTAAAAATTTGACTTTCGCACCCAATTACAATATACCAACCCCTCCGTCTTATGTATTAGGTGCGGGAGATGAAGTTGTTATTGAAGTGTGGGGCCCTTCTGAGTTTAATGTAAAACAAAAAATTACGCCTGACGGTACGATTAATATTCAAGGTGTAGGTCCGATTAGTTTGAATGGTTTGACCATGACTGAAGCTCAGAACAGAATTGCGAACAAAGTGAGCGGTGTTATGGGCGGTGCCAATGTTAAGGTGTCATTAGGCCAAATCCGAAGTATTAAAGTCAATATTGCTGGTGAAGTAATGGTTCCGGGAACCTATACATTACCTTCGTTGGCATCTGTTTTCAATGCAATCTATTCTGCAGGTGGTGTTAATCGGATCGGTTCTTTGCGCGCCATTAAGGTTTATCGCGATAGCAAAGAGATTGCTACGCTCGATGTGTATGATTATTTGATCAATGGCAAGTATGAAACCAATATCCGCCTGGAAGATAACGATATGATCATTGTTCAGCCTTATGACAGTTACGTAACGGTAACAGGTAAGGTGAAACGTCCTCGTATCTATGAAATGAAGAAAGATGAAACGCTTGATGATCTTTTCAAATACGCAGGTGGATTTACTGGGGACGCTTATAATGATAATGTCAACGTGAAACGTAAAACCGGGCGCCAATATAGTATATTGACGGTTGACAATCCTGATTTTGCGGAATTTACAGTCGCTGATGGAGACAGCGTGATTGTGGATCGTATTTTTGATGAGTTTGCCAATCGGGTTGTAATTCGTGGTGCTGTTTGGCGTCCTGGTGACTATGAGTTGTCCGAACGCACAAATACGCTGTCTAAATTGATCGCACGTGCAGAAGGTTTGAAAGGAAATGAGTTTGCGCATCGAGGACAGATCACCCGTCTGAAAAGTGATTATACTTACGAAATTATCCCTTTTGATGTCAGAGAGGCTGCAACGGGTGCACAAGATATTGAGTTGATGCGTGAGGATTCAATCTATATCCCAACGATTCTAGACTTGCGAGAAGCGTATACGATTACCATTGGCGGTGAAGTGAATCGACCCGATACACTTGAGTATCGTGATGGTATGACTGTCGAAGATGCAATCTTAATGGCAGGAGGATTAAAAGAGTCTGCTTCGTATGCAATGGTTGAAATAGCTCGAAGGATTAAAGATCCTAAATCAACCTCATATACTGATAAGCGAGCGGAGATTTATACATTCTCGATTAATGATATGCTTCAAATTTCACCGGAGGCTGAACGCTTTGTCCTTCATCCCTTTGATGAAATTTATGTGCGTCGCTCTCCGGGATATAGTGCTCAAGAACGTGTGTTCATTTCAGGTGAGATCCTTTTTGATGGTAATTATGTATTGGCTACAGCTGGCGAGCGTCTGTCGGATGTAATCAAAAAGGCTGGAGGTTTTACTCCGGAGGCTTATGTGAAAGGGGAGCGTGAAACGCCGTCTGACAGATGACGAACGCATTCAAGTTGAGTCGTTACTGAAAATGACCCGTGAGAGCCGTACAACATCAGGTCGTGACTCTGCAGCATTTGACGACGTAGAAATCCCGGATTATTATCCTGTTGGCGTAGATATTGTGGCTGCATTGAATAATCCGGGATGCAGTGAAGATATTGTTTTACGTGATGGTGACCAGATTTTTGTTCCAAAATATAATGGAACGGTCAAAATTTCCGGAGCGGTCAATTATCCAAACTCTGTAGTATTTACGAAAAGTAAACTAAAAGAGTACATTTCTCAAGCTGGAGGTTATAAACAAGTGGCACGTCGTCGTCCTTTCGTTATATATATGAATGGACAAGTTGCCTCGACACGTACCGGTTTCTTCTGTAAACGTTACCCGAAGATAGAGCCTGGTTGCCAAATTATCGTGCCGCAAAAGATCATCAAAGAAGGTCGTGGTATGGCTGGTGTGATGAGTATGGTAACTTCAACGGCATCTTTGGCTGCTGTTATCGCTTCTTTGGTCCGACTTGCTAATTAGTTTGCTTTTCGCGCTGAAAATAAATTTGTAAGCCTGCACAGAGTGCAGGCTTTCTTTGTTTTTTTCAAAGATTATTCGTACTCTTGTACTTGATTTTGATTTGTCTATAATCATTTGTCAACATAAACGTTAAAGCAAGTATTATGGTTAATTACAAAGATCTCGGCCTTGTCAATACACGTGACATGTTCGCACGTGCTATTAAAGGTGGTTACGCTATCCCAGCGTTCAACTTCAATAATATGGAGCAGTTGCAGGCTATTATCCAGGCTTGTGCTGAAACCAAATCTCCGGTAATCCTTCAGGTGTCAAAAGGTGCTCGTCAGTATGCTAACCAAACGCTGTTGCGTTATATGGCAGAAGGTGCTGTTGAGTATGCAAAAGAGCTCGGTTTGGCTCATCCTGAGATCGTATTGCACCTCGATCACGGTGATTCATTTGAGCTCTGCAAATCTTGCATTGATATGGGCTTCTCTTCAGTAATGATCGATGGGTCTCATCTGCCTTATGAAGAAAATGTTGCCTTGACGAAAAAGGTCGTTGATTATGCTCATCAGTTTGATGTAACTGTTGAAGGTGAGCTCGGTGTTTTGGCTGGTGTAGAAGATGAGGTTAGTGCAGAACACCACACTTACACTAATCCTGAAGAGGTTATCGATTTTGCTACTCGCACAGGTTGCGATTCATTGGCAATCTCGATCGGTACTTCTCACGGTGCATACAAGTTCAAACCGGAACAGTGTCATGTAGATCCTGCAACGGGACGTTTGGTTCCTCCTCCTCTGGAATTCGCAGTTTTGGATGCAGTTATGGAGAAATTGCCAGGTTTCCCGATCGTATTGCACGGTTCTTCTTCAGTTCCTCAGGAAGAGGTTGACATCATTAATAAATATGGAGGAAAACTGGAGGCTGCTATCGGTATTCCTGAAGATCAATTACGCAAGGCTGCAAAATCTGCGGTTTGCAAAATCAATATCGACTCAGACAGCCGTTTGGCTATGACTTCTGCAATTCGCAAGGTGTTTGCTGAGAAACCAGCTGAGTTCGACCCTCGTAAATATCTTGGTCCAGCTCGTGATAACATGAAGAAATTGTACGAGCACAAGATTATCAATGTGCTGGGTTCTGCTGGTAAATTGGCACAGGAATAATTGTTATGTTTTTAAGTAAAAAGGGAGGACTGAAAATCAGTCCTCCCTTTTTTAGGTATAGTGAACAGTGCCTTTGATGTAATTATTCATTATTTTGTAATTGCTGATTTTTTAGGAGTAGTGCTTTCTATAGATAGTTTGGTTGCCATTTTTTCTAATGATGAGTGATTAGTTTGGAGATTTTGAGAATATGGCTTATAATGTATGATGCATGTTGATAAAAGATCGAAAATCATCTAAATCTTTTGAAGTCGTAATTTTAAAATTTAATTCAGACCCTTCTGTCAACCTGATTTTCAATCCAGCCTGGTGGGCTAACACTGCTCCTCCTGTGATACGTTCCATCTCTCTTTCTGATAGATTCTGGTTGGCTGCCCAATATTTTAAAAAATAAAAACATTCGGGAGATTGTCCTGCAAATAATTCATTACGAGGCAATAATTCTAAGATATTGATATTATCATTGCTTCTATATACAGTATCCTTTAAAGGAACAACAGGTAAAACGCCATCAAAACCATCCATATGTGTTAAACATTCTGAAATAATGGTCTCAGAAACTAAAGGTCGAACAGCATCATGGATTACGACTAAATCTTTGTCTCCTATAGAAAGATTTTGCATGGCGATTTTCATAGCATTCACGATAGAACTTTGGCGACAATTGCCAGGCATTGCGAAAAAGACAGGCTGTTGGAATACAATTGTTTGTAATGTGCTTTTTATAAATTGTTGCCATTCTTGAGCGGCAACAATAACAAATGCATCAATGTCTTTCCTATTACAAAATTGAAGAAATGAATACAAAAAAATAGGTTTGTTATTAACGATGATGTATTGTTTGGGTTGGTGCATTTTCATTCGGCTCCCTACGCCTCCTGATAATATAATGACTATATTCATTTGTTTAAATTAGATCCTAAATCAATTTTGACAATGTAATGTTGTTCTCTTTGTTCAATTGGAGGTATTTTCATGTAGTTTCCGTACAAATTTGTTAAGTAAGTGTTATTGTCTTGGGGTACTTTTCCCTGATGATCTTCAAAATCAGCTAAAACTGGAGGAAATAGTGTGGACTGTTCAATGATTTCTCCACGGTAATGTTTCCTTCCTGTAGGAATGCTTACGTATTTCCCTGTTGCTTTTGTGCGAACAAACCGATCAAAGAAATTGCACCATGTATGATGTGGTATGAAGGAAAATAGTGAACCAATTGCAACTCGTAATTGGTAGTTCCGTTTTGTCTGTTTGTTTTTTGACATATATTTTTTAAATGTCAGGTTCCCATATTGAAAATAAAACACAGACACTGTAATATATGACAAAACATCTGACAATATACCTTTGACTGTCCTGATAAATTTGTTATTCGGAACATTCTCTATCGGGAAAATATCCACGAATATGCCATGAGGGAATGGTGTACCAATATCTTGCAACTCGAGAAATTCAGTCCCTTTTTTGTATATTTTGGCAAATAAATTTTTTGGTTTATTTAAAGTATTAGGTGCAGAAAGTTCATATTTCTGTGAAAGTGATTGGTCAAATATTTTTAAAAGGATATCGTAATCATGTCTTGGCATCATTAAATCCAAATCGTCATCCCATGGAATAAATCCCCTATGACGAGCAGCACCTAAGGCTGAACCTCCAGCCAACATAATCGTTAATTGGTGTTGTTTACATACATTTTCAATGTCTATGTACATTTGCACTAATTCGCGTTGCAATTGTTTACGTGTAGGTT
>ERZ791891.990-NODE-990-length-11650-cov-26.923070_pt1 | contig 11650 bp, 12 predicted proteins | sample MGYA00510155_ERZ791891 | MGnify/ENA primary metagenome ERZ791891 (study PRJEB30046, sample SAMN00792061) | human gut metagenome | study: EMG produced TPA metagenomics assembly of the A metagenome-wide association study of gut microbiota in type 2... | reverse complement strand
CAAAGCAACCGCCTCTTTGCCCGTAAGTTTGATATGAAGCATGAGGATATCATCCATTGGATCAAGGCTTCTTTTGGATAACAGCTTCTTGTGGTTCAGGCTTCTTATCCTAGCATGTAGCTCACTAGCAGATAGCCATTGCTTATCCAAAGATAGAGGGTGATGGCGAGCATCAATCCTCTGAATGCCCATTTGATGCTCTTTCCTTTTGCCTTGAGCGCCAGGAAGGCGATGGCGATAGGAAGGGCATACATATAGTGTGCCGTCATGATGTAAACCTCGTTGATGCCGAAGCCCAAACCGATGTGGAGGGCGGCATCCAGCAGGAAGAACGTCATGGTGAGCCATAGGAACTTAGACTTCCTGCCGGCAAGGATTCCAAGTACAAAAAGCAGAACGATGCATGCCTCTACCACATAATTGACGGGCGATTGATATTTCACGATGACCGGACGGTTGCGTAATACGTCGCCCAGGAGGTTCTTCTGGTGCAGCATGATGCCTTCGCCGAAGAAATTCTCTACCAGGGTTTCGCCTCTGGAGGTTGTTTTATCGGTCCAGTTCATGAATTCGCCCTTGGCGATAGGCTTGCCTGTGTTCTTGTTCCATATCTGTTTATGGTCGCGTACATATTTGGCATGCGCATTGTCTTTGATGATTTTCTTGACGGCAGCTTCCACCTTTGCCGAGTCTTTCACCTGAGCAGTATCCCGATACTGCTGGTAAATCTTGGCTGTGGCTTCCTTGTTTTTCTTCATCTTAGCCTCATGCCGGGCCATCTCCTTAGGCCATACAAAGGTGCGGTATTCCCATCTGGCAAAGCCCCACATGAGGGCAGCTGGCAGGATGACGCCTAGTAGGAAGTATTTGATTCCGAAAAACTTCCTGCCGTTGGTGAAGAGGGCGGCAAGATAGGTTTTCAAACCATTGTTGAGTGAAACACCTGCGGTAAATACGAAGAGCAGGATGGTTTGCCAGATGGTGAGCTTTCTGCCTTTCTTGATGCAGACGCCTGTGATATAGAGCGTACAGAGCAATATCGTCATCGACATGATGAAATGGTCGGGTACCATCGCCGAAACCATCACATAGGCGAATGAAAAATAGAACGCAGAGAGTAGGTTGGCATCAAAACGCTCGATACCAATTACTTCTCTGAATATCCTGTAAAGGAAGATGAATGAATAGAAGGCACAGAATACCAGAATGGCTCCCACAATCAACTGGACACCATTTGTTCCCGTGAGTTCTATCCACGCTTGGTTGATTTGGTTGGGAATATACATGAAGAACGCCAGCAGCGGGTGGCGATATACATTGTATTCTGTGTCCCAGTGAGATACAATGCTGTAGGTAAGTGGGTCGAAACCTGCCACATGGAAGGTTTTGACGAAAAGCTTATGATAGCTATCTGTGATTTGCGAGAATTGAGCGTAGTACTTAATGATAGTCAGGGCGTTGAGGGCACATGCTATGATAAGTGCCACGAGTGCCGCTCCTCTTTCCTCTCGCTTGATTCTAAAAATATCGAGTACCTTTTTCATTTCTTTCTCTTTTCTATTTCTTTAAGAAAAATCTTACCAATAAGAAGTTTACAGGAATACAGATGCAGAGCGTTGGAATCATCGCCCACTGTTTAGCGAGTCCTAATCCTACAAAGAGGTTAAGGCAGATGGTCTGCATCGAATAGTTGACGACATGCGAGAGTGTGAATCCAGCTCCTCGCTTGGCATTCGCTTTCACCTTAAAAGTATAGCGGGTACTGGCGATGAAGTTGAAGATGAAACTCACGACATAGGCGATGGTGTTGGCGGCAGTAGCCAGAGTATGGTCGCCCAATTGTGGAATGAAATGGCTCAACACTGGCATGATGGCCAGGTAGATGCCATATTGCAGCACTGTGGCTAGTCCGCCTACAATGCCGAATCTGATGACTTCGCCCAATTTCTCTCGTTTGGAGTCATCCATGTTGTTTATCTTGTTCTTGATATTCATCGTTTTATCTTTTTCGGCGTGCAAAAATACGCCTTTTTCCTGTATTTAGCAAATATTCTTTCTACAAAATATTGATCTGTCTGGATTTATCTTAATAATTTCCCTTTTCCGAAGAGATAAGCCAGTTTGGTCTTCTCCATCACCTTGGCGATGATCAGACTGCCTATAATGGCAAGGATAACGGTGACGGCAGCAAACGAAATCTCGCTCGGATCCCAGGCAAAGAGGGGATGATAGAACTTCGCAGCCATCGTAAAGATGGGGTGGAAGAGATAGATAGGCAGCGTGTTGCGCCCTATATATAATAAGGTGTCCTTGATTCTGTTGGTCACCTTTGCCACTTTTTCTATCATGGGACTGAAATCCTTGAAGCGTTCTGGAATATCGAGCAGGTGTTGCAGGAACAGCAGGCAACTGATACAGCACCAGCAGGAGAAAACGATGGCCAGGTTGCCCCAGTCGTACCAGTCATCGCGGTAGAGCAGATAAATCCACAGGAAAATGGCGAAGAATTCGTGGCGGAACAGCTTGCTCCACTCCGTCTTGCTCTGTCGGATGACTACACCGATGAAATAATAGGCAGCAGCACTTGCCGATAGAGCTGGAGTTTCTGATATCAGGAGCAGCGTAAGTGCGAAGACGAAAAGGCTGGCATAGGTATCTCTTTTTGTATAATTCTTGTGTAAATCATTCCAATTCCTTCCACGGAAGCTGAAGTAATAGAGGGTTCCGCAGATAATCATAGTTTGGATAAACCAATAGGGCCCGATAGAAGTGATGAAGATTTTCTCGCCTATCTGGGAGAGGGAGAGCTCTGTGATGCCATCTCTCACCGGCATATAATAGGAGAGGACTGAGAATCCTGTTACCATGATGACATAGGGCAGGGCGAGACATCTCAGATAGTTTCTCATCTGTCTTCCGGTTTTCTCGATATTGACAAGATAACCCGTGATGATGAGGAAGGTAGGCATCATAAACGAGAGAATGCCAGCCTTCAGATGTGGGTATGCATTGCCGAAACTCACAATATGAATCAATATCATGAGAATGATGAGGATGGCTCGTATCAAGTCGAGGTCTGTATTTCTTTTCATGTTATATTCTCAGTATTTCTTATCATGTTATTTTCTGTAACAGGAAGTTTATTATTCTCTGAATGGTTTAAAGTGTCCCTTGTCGGCGAAGACAAGCATCTCTTTGTCGCCACGACTATCTCCAAAGGCTTCTATCTCATATTCAGAACGCTCGAAAGATTTTGCAGATTCAGAATGTGATGCTTGCGAAGAGACTAGTGCCTCTGTAATGCGGTTCACCTTCTCCTTACCGTAGCAATTGTTCGACTTGAAATAGCCTGTAAGTTTGCCATCTACTACCTCTATCTGAGTACCCAAAACCTGGATGCCTTTCAGATTGCGTATCTCAAAGAAAGGGCGTACCCAGTTGTCGATGCTGGCGCTGACAATGAATACTTTTGCCCCTGCAACCAATGCTTCATGTACCAAAGTAATACCTTTGGGACGGAGCAGATGCTGATTCTCTTCGGCAAAACCACGGCAGAGCGCATCAAATTTCTCGATGCGCATGCCGGCGAAGAGGTGGGTGAATATCTGCTGTTTTGCCTTCCAGTTGGGATAAAGGTGCAGCTTCATCAGCACCAGTAAGGGGCTATACATCAGGAATACCATCAGAAAGCGTCCCTTTCCCTTGGCATACTTGATGAATTCAAGCAATGTATCGCTCGTGGTGAGGGTTCCGTCGAAATCGAAACAATATAATTTCTTCTTCATTTCTTTTTCCGTGTTTAAAATGTGCTCTTTTATAAAGATGTACTCTCCTTATTCTATATAGATAAGGAAGAGGAATGAAAGTAACCAGGCAAGAACGATAAACTGGGTGATTCTGTCTCGCAGGATAATCTTCGTAGGGTCGCCACTTTTCTGGTCAACCACGGCTATCTGGATGTAGCGCAGCAAGCCTACCAATACGAAGACACTGGTAAGATAGAGATATTCTGTGTGGAAATTCTCTATAACTTCAGGGCTCACGGTGTACATGATGTAGCATACCAGGGTAACCGAGGCGGTGATGGTTATCGCCTGGTTAATGAAGGTGAGGTTATATCTACTGGTATTCTTGCGAGGTGCCTCGCCCGTCTTCTCCATTCGCAATACGTCATCGCGGCGCTTGGCAAAACTCATGAAGAGGGTGATAAGGAAAGTCATCAACACAATCCATTTACTCAGAACGATTTGGGTGGCTATACCACCAGCCAACAGACGGAGCACGAAACCGAAGGCTACGATGCATACATCGATGATGGCATACTGTTTCAGTTTGGCGCAATAGCAGAGATTCAAAAGCCAATAGAAGGCAATGACGCCCATTGTTTTCCATGAATCGAGCCAACTGCACGCTCCCATCGAGAGGACAAACATCAGGAACATCAGTCCGTATGCCTGTTTTACGCTCACCGCTCCCGATGCTATCGGACGATGGCATTTCACGGGATGGCGGCGGTCTGCCTCCACATCATAGATGTCGTTGAAGCAATAGATGCTCGATGCTGCAAAGCTATAGGCTATGAAGGTAATCAAGCCAGCCAGCAAGGCATCGGTATGAAATAGGGCACCACCAAAGAAAAGTGGCACGAAGATAAACATGTTCTTTATCCACTGCTTGGGGCGAATCAATCGCATCAAGGCAGCAAAACCTTTACTATCTTTTATTTTATTCTCGTTCATAAAAACCTTTTTTACTTGATAATCTTAGATAATTCTCTGGAAATCCATCCTGCTATCTTACTCAGTATCCATGCTGCAGGCAGGGTGATGCCTATGCAGGCAAAGAAGGTAGGCCAATATCCCCAATGATGAGGCTCTATGTATTTGAGTACAAAGTGGATATGGATAAGATAACATTCCAGACTGAGTGCTCCCACAAGCATGAAGCATCGGTTGAACCAATGGGGAGTGCGGCGGAAGATACGGTTGAGCAGCAGGATGCTGGTGATGGTGAGCGGGATGTAGAGCATGCGCTCCAGAAAGAGTGGAAACATGCCGTGTTTCTCCTGCTCCAGGAAGATGCTTGCCATCAGGGTCATCAGGAACATGAGCCATATCATCCATATCGATGCGCCATCCAGCGTCTGTTTCTGTCGCACCATCTCTCCCATGTTAATGCCGATGAAGAAGATAGGTACACGACTCCAGAATATTTCAAGATGTCCTACGGCATGATGGATGGGCGTAACGTATTGTACCAGGATGCACCACATAATCATCACCACCGGCAGCCATCGGTAGATAGGATGCCGTTTGATGAGTTCCATGTAGGCAGGGGCAAAGAGATAGAGCATCATCGTGGCAGGAATATACCAGAAATTAAGCTCGTCGTGCAGCCAGAATCCCCAGTTGATGGTTATCTCGCCAAAGAGATTGATCCAATTCCAGATGCTTCCGCCGTGAAAGGCAGGAATATAGAAGAGACAAGCGATGATGAGCCAGGTGGGATAGATGCGCAGATAGCGGCGGATGAAGAAATGCCTTGCCGAAGGAGTCTTCATCCACGAGAACCACAGTCCTATTCCGCTGAGGAATAAGAACATATCTACCCCCACATTGCCCATTCTTCGGAGTCCGTAGAAGGCGTCTTCCCTAGGCAATGCCACATGAAAGAGGATGATGAAGAGCATCGCCGCTCCCATCAATTCTCCGCGAAATCTGCTGATATTCGCCAGTTCTATGTCTTTAATCTTCCAATTCATTCTTGTTTTTATATACTTCTGTGCAAAAATACATAAAAAAAATGATTCAACGAAATGAAAGTAGTTATTTTTCTTGTTTGAATATAATAAAAACGATAATTCCCAATCCTATGAGGGTGGATGCAAGTGTAATTGCCAAACATATTCCACTGGATAGTCCGCTGAATCTATCCAGTGTGTTATAGAAAACGATGGGGAAGGTCCATTCGGCAAGAAGAGTGATAGTCCATGGAAGCTTATGTCCTGACTTCCATAAATAACGAAGGAATATGAGTGCGAGTGAAATGCTTAAGATAATGATGCATCCCGCAATGCCTCCCTGGTAATATTCCATGGCGGTCATGATGCAGAAGATATAAGCCAGACTCAATATGCCTTTGCTTTTTTCATTGCTGTTTTTGCCTACTAGAGTATAGGCACCCCAAGCGATGAGAAGGGTTAATGTTAGAACAAGAATATCTGTCATTTTCTTTTTGGTTTGAGTGAATAATTGACTGCAAAGATAACAGATTCTTTTGGAATATGCAATAGCATGTTATAGATCGTTTTTTGTAAATTACTGATATCCAGATGATATGAAATTCAATGATTTGAAAAATTACTCCAGATTATCACAAAAACGCTTGAATGAAGTTTCTTGCTTGAGCTTTTTCAACGTGCGAAATTTCAATTGGCGATAGCCGTCTTTGGATAGTCCTAGAATCTTCATCACGGATTCCTTGTCCTTTCCGATTCTCCAAAGAATGCTAAGCATCTCTTCTTTAGGGGTGATCGGTTTCCCCTTTAAATGCTCAAGAAGAGAAACAAAGTCTTCGTCTATCAGTCTGTAGCATTTGGTGATGTTTTCTATCTGCTGCTTGTCTAACTTGAGATCCTCTTCATCATTCAGAATATAATACAGGCTTTTTAAACCGTCACTAATGGCTGCGATGTCTTTTGTATGTTCCTTTAGTCTGTTGTTTTTGCTGGCTAGTTCTTCTTTCTGTCTGTTGATTACGGTTTGGTCTTTCTTGATAAGCGATTCCAGTTTTCGGGATACTTCTGCCAGTTCTTGGGTGCAATTGTCTTTTGTTGTTGCTATTTCTGCCTGTATCTCGTTCATGTCACCTTTCATTCTTCTTATCGTTAAACTTTTCTTCTGGTTCATTTGATAAGCATAGATGATGATGTCTAACAGGGCGACAACGATGATGCTGACAATGAGCAGGAGATTGAGGTTGTTGCTATGCGTGACATTTGCCATGATACTGCTGATGGCACCCGATAGAGCCAACAGTTGTTCCTGGCAATGATGATGTTCTATATAAACAATAAAGGTTATGACCATTGCCAGGGAAGCAATGGTCATAACTATATTCTTATTTGAGAGTGTTGGCATGATGGGTTGTCTCTTTGTTTAGTACTTCGGATTCGGAATTTTCTTCATCAGTTGGGTAAAGAGCCACGCTATGCAGATGCTGGCAATGATGTAGAGCAGCAATCCGGCATAGATGTCGCCATGACGACTGATAGGAATGAAGATTTTGCGGGTAATCGGATGACTCACGAAGAGGGCGGCTGATATGCTGCCCATCCACTCTAAAACCTTATAAACGCCTGACAGCCAACTGATGTCTTGCAGCATCTCTGCCACGAGTACGCAGAGCAGACAGATGAAGAACGGAACAAAGGTCCATCCTATCATGTTAAGACTCAAACTGTAAATCAGCGAGATGCAGAAGATGCAGCCGAAGAAATTGGTGATAGGCGAATGAAAGGTCATGAGTATCTTCTCGCCATAGCGGGCATAGAGAATACCCAGTCCGAATGGCAGCATGCCGCCCATGAAGTTGTAGCGGTAGCGGTTCATCGCCTCGCTTTCTGGATTATCGAAGCCCAGGATGAGCTGGATGCCGATGCAGATAAGCATCAGTCCCACCGTCCATCCCCAATGACGGCGATAGAGCAACAGGCGGTATACGATGTATAACTGCAGCATCAGACCGAAGAACCAGTAAGGACCCGGCCAGATGATGTCGTCAGGATTAGGCAGCACATTATTAAACATGCCCAGCATTGAAACGATGCCCAATACCTCGTAGTGGCGAGAACCCGGGGTGATGTAATCTATCAGAGTGAATGCCACGTATCCCACGATCATCATCTTGAAGAGCTTCAGATAATGATAGCGTATAAAGCGCAGAGGTTCACGCCAATTGATTCTCCACGATTGGTTCTTGCCCGAGATGCTATACATCTGGGCTTGCTGTTCTGCTGTGATATGAGGTTTTGCCTCATACTTCATCACCAGTCCGTATGCACTCAGAAAGAGGAACACGGGCACACCGTAATGGCCGAAGAACGACAGCAGGTGGATCGGCAGGTTGATGTCGGGATTCGCCAGCACCTGTGTCAGCCAGTCAGCGTTGCGCAGGAAGAACTGATACTCATTCTCCTTAACGATAGGACCGAGCCAATGGCAGTAGTTGTGCAGGAAGATGCCGATGATGGCAAGTCCTCTCAATGCATTGCATGCATTTCTTGAAAGTATCGATTGATTCATTTCTTTGCTCCTTTCTTTTCTTGTTTCTTATAATATTCATCACGAAGCTTGTCGTAATCTACAGAGTTCTTGAGAATGCGTGGGCGCATTTCGTTGTACTTCGGACTCAGGATATTGTACTCTTCCTTGTAGGTTGGAGTTTCGATGCCTGCCAGATATAATAATAGGTGGGGCAGGGCATCGGTCATGAATCGTTTGTCCTTGGCGGCACGTATCTGCTTGTAAATCTTGCGGTGAGCCTTGATGTACTTCGGTGAGCAGTAAATCCAGAATGGAATCTCAAACTCATAGTGTGCCAGAGGCCAGTCGATATTGGCTGAGTGGTTACGGCAGATGAAGCCGCGGTTCTCCTCATAGCATTCCTCGCCATGGTCTGGCACGTAGATGACGATGGCATCCTGTTTCTGGAATCGCTTCACGATTTGTGCCACGATGGAGTCGTTGTAGAGGGTGGCGTTGTCGTAATGACTCAGCATCTTGCGCTGCGCATTGGTCAACTCAGGGCGCTTATCCTCATAACTGCTTGCCCAGAATCTGCCCTGATTCATGCGATAGCGCTGTTTGTAGTTCACATGCTGTCCCATCAGATGGAAGATGGTGAGGTTGTGCTCCTTCTGTAAGTTCTTCAAACTGTCGTCGTAATCCTTCAGAAGTCCGTCGTCCAGATCGTGGAGCTGGGTGTTACGATGGTCAAACTGCAGTTTGCTCAGTTCCGGGTTGTTCAGGAAGAAGCCGCCGCTGAAATCATAAACCGCCTCCTTGGCTTGTGGAAGAAACTCGTTGGTGATGAAGGTAACGTTATAGCCTGCCTTGCGGAACACCTCCGGGAAGAGCGGATAGTCGCACCATTCACCCTTCTCGCCCACAACATGGGTAGAAAGCATATTCTTGAATACAAAACTGGTCAGGTTCCAGCAGGTTACCACATCGGTAAACTTGGTCAGTTTGCGGCTCTTCTCCAATGCCACCTGCAGAGGGGTGGTATTCATGAAGTAGCCATACTGCTGGGAATGATGGCGACCGAAGCTCTCACCAATAATCAATACGATGTTAGGCGAGCGATAGCTGCAGCTGTCTACCTTCACCTCATGGGCAGCATGGATGAGTTGGGTAATCTGATGTGCCGCCAGTTGGTTGGCGTAGATACTGAAGTGGAGTCGGTAGATTGGCAGATAGAGCACGGCATGGTCTTTCTCCGTCAGGATATGCTCCACTTCACCGATGGTGCTTCCATTCATGAGCTTGTGATAAGCCACTTTGTTGTGCCAGGAAGTACAGACGCCCGTAATCAGGAGCGCCAGACAGAGGATACCGAAGGTGGCTGGCATGGCAGCCGTCATACGGGGAATGGCCATCAACCGTTTTTTGAGCGAAGCCAATTCGAGTACGGTGATGAGGAAGACGTAAACCTTGATGAGTTGCTTGCGGAAGAGGGCGATGAGTATCTGGATGAGTGCCAGGAGTAAAATCCAGCCCACACTACTGAAGATGACTTCCGTAGAGATGAGCGCCGAGAGGAAACTGCTAGCCTCCGAACTGTTGGTCTCGCCCACCAGCATCAGCATAGAAGGATTGAGCGTGGCACCGAAATTCACGAAGCAATAGGTGTCGGCGGCAGCGACGCTATATAATATAAGGTATAGCACGCCACGTAAGCCCAAACGCACCTTCCTAGGGAAGATGGCGAGGATGGCACACAAGATGTAGAGGTCGGTAAAGAGTTCCAGGAACAGATTACCATACAAAGCCCCCTTGGCTGGTGTGGTCACGATAGAACTGATCATGCCTAATAAGTACATGAATACAAAGAAGTTCGCATTCCTGCGAATAGGAGCCGAAACTAAGCTCAGGCACTTCTTGATAATTTCTTTCCAACCCATATCTTTCTATTTGTTGTTAAATGTGATTTAATGGAGAGTTTAAAGAGTTTAGAGGGAAGTTGAGAGAGGGCTGTAGTTTTTGATAGCCAGCTTCTCGATGCATGGAGGAACCATTCTTTCGATGCTCTTTCCTTCTTTGATGTGTTGTCTTATCTCCGTGCTGCTGATGTTGAGCAGGGGAGTCTCTACGATGGTTACACCTGCCGGAACCTCACCGATGCTGGAGCCTTGGCGAGGATAAACCACGATGGGGTAGTGGGCGAGGATGTCGTCATGGTGATACCACTTGTCGAATGCCGCCCAGTTATCGCCGCCAATCAGCAGGGTGAACTCTGTTCCCGGATAATCCTTGCTGATGGCCTGCAGCGTGTGCCAGGTATAGGAAGGCTTGGACAGGCGAAACTCATAGTCGCATGCCTTCAGCTGAGGCTCCTTCTCCAAAGCCTTCTCTACCATTTCCAGGCGCAGGTGGTCATCGAGCAGGTCGGTGGCTGTCTTCTTGAATGGGTTCATGGGGGAGACCATAAACCACACCTCGTCCAACCCCGCCTTCTCGCAAAGGCTTTTAGCCAATGCGATGTGGCCGGTATGGATAGGATTGAAGCTTCCGCCAAAGATTCCTACCTTTTTCATTTCAATTATTCGCTCAAAAAGTCCTTTACTAGCTGGTAAACTTCCTGCTGGGCTTTCTCCAGGTCGTCGTTTACAACCACGTGGTCAAACTGAGGAGCGAAGGTCAGCTCGAAGCTAGCCTTGGCAAGGCGCTGCTCGATAACTTCAGGCGCATCGGTATTGCGACCCACCAGACGGCGGCGCAACTCCTCTACCGAAGGAGGCTGCACGAAGATGCTCAAGGCACGTTCGCCATAGAATTTCTTGATGTTGACACCACCCTTCACGTCCACGTCGAAAATCACCGACTCGCCGTTGGCAAGCTGGTTCTCTACCTGCGACTTCAAGGTGCCGTAGAATCTGTCCTGGTAAACTTCCTCATACTCCAGGAACTCATCGGCCTCAATCTTCGCCTTGAATTCCTCTGGCGAGAGGAAGAAATATTCCACACCATTCTGTTCTGTACCGCGAGGAGCACGAGAGGTGCAACTGATAGAGAAGGCCAGCTTCAACTCAGGATGCTCCTTCATCAGCCAGTTAACGATGGTACTCTTGCCGCTGCCCGATGGGGCACTGAAAATTAATAATCCGTTCTTCATTTTACTTTCCAATTAAAGTGCATTCAGCACTTGTTCCTTAATCTGTTCCAATTCGTCCTTCATCTTCACTACGATGTTCTGCATTTCAGCCTGGTTGCTCTTGGAACCGGTGGTGTTGATTTCACGTCCCATCTCCTGAGCGATGAAGCCGAGTTTCTTGCCCACGCCGTGACCTTCCTCGTTCATTGTCTCACGGAAATAGTTCAGGTGGTTGGCAAGGCGCTGCTTCTCCTCGCTGATGTCGAGCTTCTCGATG
>ERZ791891.989-NODE-989-length-11653-cov-2.222021_pt1 | contig 11653 bp, 9 predicted proteins | sample MGYA00510155_ERZ791891 | MGnify/ENA primary metagenome ERZ791891 (study PRJEB30046, sample SAMN00792061) | human gut metagenome | study: EMG produced TPA metagenomics assembly of the A metagenome-wide association study of gut microbiota in type 2... | reverse complement strand
ACTTTCTATCATAAGATCATAAAATTTTTTTTTCAGATTTTTATTGCACTCAAGACGGGGATATTCTTTAGGATTAATACCTACAAATGTTTCTCTATAAGTAAGTCCAGGGTATTCCTCTATTCTACAACCACCTCCACATATGTATCGTAGTTCACATGTATTACATGGTATAAGATTTGTGATAGAGGTTAAACTTTCAGCTGTAATAGCTTCATCGTTTATATCCTTAAACTTTTTAGTTCTAATATTCCCTATTGATTTTAGGTCGCTAATTCTTGGGCAAAGAAAAACATCACCAGTGGAATTAATACTGATACTCCCAAAAGAACAGTTTGTTATCTTAGGGTTATCTGTTAGTGTCTTTACAAATTCCCATAGTTTATAATCGGAACCATAAAGTTCTTTTTGGATGTTAGACATTAGTTCTCTATATTCAGAATTAATGTTTTCTGCATTTGATATACATCGACCATTGAGTAACTCCTCAGAAAATCTCAATTCAAAAGCATCGTTTTCGTATTTTTGAATTAGTACTTGTGCAAATTCAATATATTTATCCATATACTTTCGTAAGCTATCTAAAGAAGGTGTGATAGCTATAGATGTATACACACCGTTAGATATAAAAGCATCTACGGCGGCAAGTGCTTTTGAAAAACTCCCTTTACCTCTAATGAGAGCATTAGATTCTTCAGAAAAACCATCTATACTAATTTGAACTGATGAAATGTATTTAGATAGAGCTGTTATTCTTTCTGATGATAGCTGTGTCCCATTTGTAAGTATCTTAACTTCAAGCCCCATTTCATAAGCCGTTCTTACTATTTCTTCAAAATCAGTACGTATTGTTGGTTCACCTCCAGAAAATGTAATCGATGTACCGTTACTTATTTTAGTAAAGTCGGATATAAGCTTTTTAATTTCTTGTGTTTCTAATTCATTTCTTTCGGCCTTCCCAGAAAACATATAACAGTGTGGACAAGAAAGATTACATCTGTTGGTAAGATACAAATGCATTGTTTTATCAACACGTTGTATATTAGGGCCTTGTTTGTAAAATTTTCTTGCTTCAATTTGTGTTACTACAAATTTCACATCTGAACTATCAATAGAAGGAATCTTTAAAATTTCTTCAATTGATAGTCCTGAATGAAACAAATTGAATACGTATTGTTGTTGTGTAGAGTCTAATACTATCCAGTTTGCTTCCTCTGGTGCTATTATAAGTATTTTCTCATTATGATTTACTATACTAATATTATCTGGGAAATCATAGATTTTACCTGAATCAATATTATATTTTGCCATTATATCTATTATTACTTCACAATTGTTATAATCTATTACAAATGTATATTATTGTTTTTATTTGTCTATTAATCTGCTAATATATTCTGACTCCTTGGCACACCATGGGTTGTTTAATACATGTCCCAATTGTGTAGCTTTAAGATTATATATCTTATCAAGAGGTTCCTTGTGTTCAGAAGATAATATTTCACATCTGACCAGTCCGTCATTGTCAACTACAGACAATCTTTCACCACCATCGGTAATCTTCCCTTCCTTGATTTTAAGTATATCATCAACTCTCATGTAAATATTGTCATTTGGGCCCTTTACCTCCGTATAAATAAGTTCAGATTCACCGGACATGCAAATACTACCTTGTTCTTGTTCCTTTTATATTTTACCCTTTCTTTCTTGTCTATAATCTGAGATACAGGGACTCTGATAATTTTTGCATTGTCATAAGCCAATACGATATATTCGTCGTCCTCTTTGATACAGAGAGACAACTCGGTATCTTCCCAGTATTCATCCTGAGTTATCATATACTCCCCATTTGGAAGGAAGTGCATAATGCAGGACATATCAACACCGTAATTATCTTCCCAGGAATGTATAGGATTCTCCCTTAAGACAGAAGTCGCTATAGGTGTTATATTACTTTTAATTTCCAGAGCTTCTATTACAGGGCTCCTTCCTATATTGTCATCAGCTGTTACAGCTATGGTAGTGTTGACTGCGTCTTGTAAATCTTCGTCAATTTCAGCCTTTTTCAGTAATCTATTAACTTCATCTTCCCTTCTGTTCTTAAACATTTCCAGATCATCACCCAGCAACGGCCATGTAGAGGATCCTTGTCTCTGATAGCATATACCATCAAGTTCAATAGGCTTTTGACTTGGCTGTATTTCCAGGGCATATACGTACTTGTTGTTATTCTCTGATGTCTTGATTCTGATTCTCGAATTTGCATCATTGCCGAACTTCTGCACGATATTGTTCCTTATATGAAGGTCCAGTTTGTCCTTACCTCCAAAGAACTCAATGTCATTATTCAGTCCAGATGCCACTCCTTCATTGTTTACTCCAAGGTAAAGTGTACCACCTTCAGCATTCAGGAATCCGCAAATTACTTTCATTAGTTCAAGAGTCTGTGCCTTGACATCAGCGCGCATATTGTTTCCTGCCGGATAAACAGTTGTTGTCTTGAACTCTCTCGTCTGGTTCTCTTCTCCGAAGTATTCCGGTTCATCTCCATCTACGTGGATGTTAAGCTCTTCGTTGATCTTCTTTCTTATAGCTTCTCTTTCATTGTGCATACCGAATCCTTTGAGAGAATTGTACCCAAGAACAAGCTTGCATAAACGGCCCAGATGCTCGTCATTACTCTCTGACATAAGTTTCCATACCATGTCATTCCTTTCCGGAATATCCATACATGCCATCAGCTGCAGCTCGTAAAGCTTGCTCTGCAACATAGGGTAGTTGCTTATCATCATGCTGTAATTGCTTGTAAGCTCTTCAAGCTTTCTTTGTTCAACTCTTCCGTTGATTGCGAAATGCTGAAGCATCTGTATAAGGCGCATTCGTTCACTGTAATAGACAGCTGCATCCGAATCCTTGACAAGATAGGTAAGCAATCTTGCGAAAGCAAGATAGTTATATGTCTTTATATAGTCATTGTCCAGAACGGCCATTCGGTCGATTATGTTGATAAGCTCAGCTACATACTCATAGTCCATCATAACCTCCTGTTGCTGTTCCTCTTCTTCCTTGACTTGTGAAGCTATCTCATATACCTTATCGTCTGCGTAGTTCATAATAAGGGTTTCAAATGCATCCCTTACATTGAAACTTTCAACTGTCTTGAACAGAAAGACTCCTTCAATGGTTCCTGTTGAACGTATGTTATCTATCTGTACCCTTATATAGTTACCTGCCTCAATATCTGACATGTCATCTGTTATAGGAACCTGAACAGTGTAGCCGTATTCGCTTACACACAGACAGAATGAATTCTTTATATCTGTAACAAGGCATACAATCTCTTCACATATAGAGGTCATCTCCCTTACGAAATTATTCATAAGGTCGGTTATGATAAAATTTAGGTTTCCGTCCTGGTCAACGCTCAGTACCTTTGCTTTTATCAGATATGGTCTGTTGTCAATATCGCAGAATGCCCTTTCATCAATAAGGAGATTGTATCTCACTATATTCCTGATAGCGAGCTTTCCTTCTCCGTAATAGGTGGGATCCTCTATCTCAAATATGAAATGGCTCGGGTCTTCAAGATCCTGATGCTTTACCCTTATCAGGATTTCATCGCCTACTTCCGGCTTTACTTTCTTTTTTCTGGATTTTGGAATGATATATTCAGTTCCATTGATAACACCATTCTCTACTTCTTTCCAGAACTTCTGATAGGCTGTGAGTGATATCTCTTTTTCCTTTAACGGTGTAATACTACTGTTAAGATATATCTGGATATTATGCCAGGGTAACATCTGTTCCGGCAGTACAGCGACCTGTTTGCCTCTGGTATCAATCGGGTGTAATTCTATTTTTCCTTCATAAACCTGAAGTTTTGAGTTCTTTCCGTTGAACGACTGCATGAATGTAGATTTACCTTGTGTCTGCGGAAGAATGGATGATGTTCTTATCGCCAACATCGTCAGGTCAGAAATCTCGTTCCAGTTGAACTCAAGCTTGCTCTGCTCAACTTCTGTCAGACACCTGAATGCCTTCTCAAACAATACATCATTTTTACTGCCTTTTACGTATGTAAGATACCTATAGAACATTGCCCTGATAAGTTGACGGTCTATATTGTCTTTTTCGTTCATTAAAAGCAGCTGTATTGCAAGTGCAGCTATTAATTTCTTGAGATCTGTATGCTCTTTCTCTGTTGTTATAGCCGCCAACCTGTCAATTTTATTTCTGCTTTGGTTAATGAAGAGTTCGAGCATGGATATGAAAGCACTCCTGAATGGCTCTCTCATCCAGTTGTCCTTGTTCCCTTTTATTATTATATCAAAGATATTAAGAACCTTTGCTTCCATGAGTTCCTTATCCAAGGAGAACAGGCACATTAATACCTTTAATCTTCTGTCCGGATCATAAAGGAACCCTGATTTGTTTAACTTCGTAAGAAGGATATCTGTTTTTCTTATCTGCTCGTCTCTCTTTACTGTATCTATAGCTTCTAGAAATATATCAGCGTGTTGTGCAGCGTCAGATAGCATTTTCTGGTATCTGCTCCTTTCCGTGTCTGAACAGTATAGCAAGACATCTGAATCTTCCAACAGATAGATGCAGACCATCTTGAACCTTTCAAGAAGGTATCTGTTTCCGTTTCTTCTTGCTGTCACCCATGTATTCATATTCCTGTCAAGCAGGTCAATGGTCATCATTACCCACTCTTCATTACCGGTTTCATAAAGTTCCCTTATCTCTCTGAATATCTTACTTTTCTGGAATTGCCTCTTGAACCACTCAATCATCTTTACATCTGTTTCAACTTCCGACAGTACATCTTCTATAGTTAGATAAGGAAGGCTGTAAGTTCTGGCTTCCCTTTTTATTAGTTCAAAGAATATTCTCCCTGATATAATTTCTTTTACCCGACACTCAATCCTTTGATGTAAGTATAGCTTGTCTAAACCAATTGCTGGTAGCTTGAATGTGAAGTGATGCCAGTCTGCAATCTCATAGTATGGGTTTGGAAGATGTGAACAGTCTGTCTTTACCCAAAATGGATACACCTCGTTTTCTTTATATAACCTCATGAGAAGTGGCTGTGTATCCTGGACAAACAGCGGTTCACCTTCCCGTAACTCCTTTACAATACAGGCTATATCTTCAGGCTTTTCATCATCCTTCTGAAAATCAAACAGCAAGATGTTATGCTCTTTCCCATTAGCTTCAACTTTGTAGAATGTTCTCTTGTTTTCTGTTATTACTTCCTTCACTGGAAGGAGGTAAGATTGTCCTAATTTATAATTCATGTATTTAGTATTTTTTAATCGAAAGTAATTAATATGATTTCTACAACTAAATAAGATGTCCAATCTATATTCCTTATTTATGTTTATTTGAATAATAAACTGCTTATTCAGCTGAAATGCAAAGTAATAAAACTTTATATATCATATTTTTTACTCTGCATTCGAATATCTGTATATATAGCTCTATTTTTCATAAAGCTTTGTATACGTGACTGGACACCTTTCTAAAATTTATGCTTCTTTAAAGATTGCCTCTTCACCATCATCCCTATATTCAGCTAAACATTCACCTGCATCACTAGGTTTATAGCATTCACATTCATTATTGTCGTCCCACTCTGCAAAAATACAACCTTTACAGCTGTTATGTCGACCTCTTACTACACGATACCAACTATCGTTTTCTTCGGAATAGAATTCTTCTCCTATAGCGTATTCCATAATGTTATATTATAAATTAAGTTTGATAAATAGATTCATTTTATATGTAAATATACCTCTAATCTATTATTACTTAATAAGTTAATGGACTTTTTATCTATTTTAGAAAATTAATATTTCTGAATAGAGCATTTCTACTATGACCTGTCAGATATTTTCCGTTAGCCTTATAAGAATTACATAACTCGCCATGCAATATAAGTTGTTTTACACTCTGCCAGTTTGCTTCCCATGCTTTATCGAAAGTAACTTTAGGTGTTCCATCTGCTCGATGCAGTGTTCGAAAACATGGATTTGCTACCTCATCAGGCTTATGCCCGAACACATAAATCAAAATTCCTGCAGCAGCTCCTAGAATAGTCCCCCCAGCTATATAGCCTGCTTTTTTTAGTTTTTTTTTGTTTTCTCTTTTCATGATTTATATTGGTGTCAGATTGGTTCGCTGATTACCATGGCACAAATTTAGGGAACTATAATCATTGGAAAAATACACGTGTAACTTTACAAAATTATAATGATTTAGCTTTAATCTCTCTGCGGGCTATACCTCGTACAGCTATTAAAGGTTTTATGTTTCTTACTTCTTTGCCGTTAATTGATGTATTTATTGCAGACATATTATGGCGTAAGTCTTCAGATTTAAACTTTATTCCTTTTTTTGTGAGAAACAGATTCGCAAAATAATATGGATAATATTTACGTTGGTTTCTTTCGTTTGTTGTATATAATTTTAGGTCATCTGAAACATCAAGAACCCATTGTGCAAAATCTTTATTGCTTAGTTTCCAAAACCATTTTTCTTCAGAATTCTTTCCGACTAGCCCATATTGTTTAGCACATTCAATATATATATTTAATTTAGGTACTATATTTTCTACCCAGTTAGCACTCTCATAGCCATCATTGACTTTCATTTCCACATATTCTATAATATTACCATGTTCTATAATTCTGGAATTATTTATATTTTCGTTTGATATAATATCTGAATCTAATTCTTTAAGCTTATTAATTGCATTTATACAGCCAAGTTCTTTTGATTCTAATAAATATCCGATAGCTCTTATCTTGTTCTTCTTAACCCCTAATCCATCCAAATACATTACTCCATAGTCATAAAGTGCTTCTCCTCGCACATTTATATTTTGACTTGCAATTGCTTTTTCAAACCAAAATAATGCGTTCTCATAGTCTATTTTTATGATACGTCCATCACGATAATATCTTCCAATATGACTATATGATTGTTCGTAGCCATTTTCTGCTGCTATATTAAACCAGTAAAAAGCTTTATCATGAGCAACTGGAGTTCCAATTCCACATTTATAAAATAATCCTAAAAGAAATTGCGCCGGTACATGTTTATTTTCTGCTGAACATTTCATCCACTTAAAAGATTCATTCCAGTCAATCTTATATTGATAAAGGTGGAAAGCATATGAATAGGCAGCTTTCTTATGATCCAAACTTCCAGCTTTCCTATACCATTCCATGGCTTTTTCTTTATCCAAGTTTTTATATATTTTCCCAAGATGAAGCATCGATGTTATATCTCCATTATTTGCAGCTTTTGTAAACCAGTATATAGCTTCTTCTTCGTTTGGTTTACAAGAAGGTGTACCTTTATAGAAAATTACGCCAAGGTTTCTTTGGTTTTGAGTATTATATTCCGAGAAAGCCAAGAATATCTCTTTGGCTTTCTCAATATTTTGCTCTATACCTTTTCCTTTATAATAGCATGTAGCCAGATTGCATGCACAATCGGCATCCCCCTTTTCATATCCTCTCTTATACCATAAAATTGCTTTAGATAAGTCCATTTTTATATTTTCTCCTTTTTCATATATTCTTGCAATACTGAAACAGGCATCCTTATTTCCCAATTCCACTGATTTTTCATATAGTTCCAGTGCCTTAGGTATATCTTTCTTTATTCCATACCCCTTTTCATAGCACATTGCCAACCGACTAAATGAACGCATGTCTCCGAATTCATACCCTCTTGTATATAATTTAAATGCTTCTTTATAATTATCCCCTGGTATAATTTTTTTTATATACCAATCACCTAAAAGATTCGATGATTTACTTAAACCTAATTCAGATGATTGTTGTAATAATTCTTTGGCATGTATCATATTTTTTTCTTTTTCGATTCCTAAAAAATACTCGAGAGCTTGTTCAAAAAGTTCTTCAGCTTGTTCTAATGCGTAATTATTCATCGTTCTAATAAATTTCAGTGTTTTACGATATTAGTTCTTATTCTGTTTATATTAGATTCTTTATAATCTAAACAAAAATAACTTTTTATGAGCTATAATATAATAAACACGTATAAGTTTCTTATAAATAAAATTAGACTATGACCTAAAAATATTGGGAAATGAAGATTTCAAAATCAACTCAGCTCTAAATGATATAAGAAAAATAATGGATGATATTTTGCCGAACTATACGAAGTTGGTATCTGTTCTGAACAAATCTAAAGGAATGCAGTGTAATGATAGGAAAACAAATTATGCAGCATATTATACCTGTATATTCAGAAAAGTCTTCATTCGTGTGTTGCGATAACAAATCCTGGCTCACATCGGACAGAAACCGATAAGGATGTTACTACCGATCGTTCGCCGTATTTAATAAGGTCTCTGATATATGAAATGCTCAATTATTCTATTGTTGTAATTTTCTTTCTGGTGCAGAATTTGCCATATAACAAAGGCTGCAGTATTACAAGCAAAAGCAAAGTTTGAACTCGAACAAAAAATAAAAAATACAGTAATAATTACCTATTTAGAGAAAATCTAGATAAAAATTTATTAAAGTAAATAATACCTTTAAATTGATCACATATAAATGTACTGAATGATTTTCATTCCCGCCAATATGGATTGTGTAGAAATGAATACAAAACCTTGAAAATTAAACTTATATACATAGATAATTCTTTTAATCCAGATTATCCAAGGCATCTAATATAGGATTTAATATTATATTATTCGTATTACTGTCAGATAAACCATTGTGGTTTATTTTTTATCATTTGTAAAGCATCTTACTATTTTCATCCCTTAATTTTTATAGTTTGTTATAGTAAGAGGGAAAGGAGGCTCTCTTGTCATGGAGAACCTCCTTAGATCAATAGAATAGATTGATTATGTCTGTTGCTTCTTTACTGTCCCATTGATAACATCGTTCAGATCCTTAAAATTACGGTATCTGATGGATTCATCAATTACCTTGTCTGAATATTCATCCTTGATTTTCTTCATGGTCGCTGCACCGGCAGCATCATTATCAAGATAGCAGTGGATTACATTATAGTTCTGAAGATATGGAAGTGCTGTTTTGATATTGCTAATTGAATTAAGAACAATATAATCACACTCACACTCAATGTAAAGCTGTATGTCCATCATCCATTTTTTTAGACTCGCATAAGTGAGCATGTCAAATAACCCTTCAAATATACAACACTCAGGATGTGACTCACCATTTGTTCTTATGATGGATATTGTTTTCTTTCCGATACTACGCTTGCAGTACTTGTTTCGGATTTCCATACCACCATCTATATTTTCAAAGGCTATGGCATAGTAATGTTTATCGTTGATATGATAATGTATTTCCTTACAGAAATCTTGGGCTACCTCGAAGTCAACACGTCTTTGTGAAATATAACTTTTCAGATTGGGATGACTGAGCTTGCAAATACGATCAATGAAAGTAATGCTCTTACTCTCCTTCATCTTTTCTGCTATCTGGCTTTGATTCCAACGGTTTATTCTTTGTTGTTCTTTGGTCATCGCTTCATAATCTTCAGCATATTTGAGGTTGTGGCTCTTAATCTGTTGTTCAAGATAAGTAAGAACTTGATGATTATTCCATGAAGGGTGCATCTTCTGAACAAGATTAATGATGTTTCCACCAGAGTTGGCCCCAAAGTCATTCCATAGGTTTTTTGTAGGACTGACATTGAAAGATGGAGACGATTCTGCTCTAAAGGGAGATAGATACCAGTAATTACCTCGATGGATATAAGCATACTGAAAACCTTCGGTTTCTAGGAACTGTACAATACTGACTGATTTGATTTCATCTATGGTCATGGCATGTCAATAATGTTATGGGATTCATATTAGTTTAATATATATATATACCCTGTTAAACTTAAACTCATAAACTTACTTTAGGGGCAGGAGTGTAGGATGATAATGATAACCTTCTTTGTCTTTGGTAATCAGTTTACGCTCACAAAAGATTTTGAGCATATCCTTGACTGCATTATCCCCACGCTTGTAGCCTTCTTGTGCGTAAGCCTGACTGATTGCTTTTACCAGTTCAAGATACCTCTGCGGACTATCACCATCAAAAACAGTGCGAAGTACCTTGGCATGTAAGTCATCCGGCAAAGATGTCAAGGGCTTATCTTTGGGCTTGACTACTGTAATATGGTAACCATCATCTAAGACGGGAAGAGAGTTGTCGTCAATGTGAAAAGCCCATGAAGAAAACTCTTTGTCTCGCATGTGCATAGGCCTGACTTCACTGATATTGGAATCCTGCTTGTTTTTACTGATTATCAGAACCGTTTCTGCCTTGTTTTCGAGTTCGGTTCCAATATGACCTCTGGTGTTGTTATCATTCTTGTTAAGGTGTAGCACGCAGTGGATGTGAAGATTGTACTTACTTGTCCAAGCCATGAGCATAGTCATTACATCTGTTGATTCCTTGGCATTGTTGATGTCATACATAAGATCTCGCAAGCCGTCTATAATGACCAGTCCTACATCCTCAAATGTCCTGAGGGCATAATCTATGAGGGCAATACGTAGAGTAGGAGTGAACTCCCTTAACCCATAGAACTTGATGCGCTTATCTTCCTTTGTCAGGCTTAATCCAGCAAGACGGTAGATGCGTTCTATCACATTGTGGCAATGAAACCTGCTTTGTTCTGTATCGAAATAAAGAATTTTGCGTTTTCCGTTAGGAAGACTGGCCCTGTATTTGAGTACTGTAGAATTATTTACAGCTGCTGCAACCATTGCTGTTATATTAAAGGTTTTCTTGCTTTTTGCTTTACCGGTAGATGCACTGAAATTACCAAAGGTTGCTATGGTACAATCTCCAACCCATAAAATCTGTGGTGGAATAGGAGGCTTTTCACATGCCTTTATTTCTCCTTGTCTCAGGTAGTTGTCAAGTTCCTGGTCGTTGAATGTACTCTTGCTGAGCATTCCGACTTCAAGAGAGCTTTCCACTGAACATTCCTTATCATTACTGTTTTTCCTTCTTATCATGACATAGTTCTTTTTTATTATCATTTTTTGAGGAACTTATGACAACTTCTGACTTTTTTAGTAAAGCAGTCAGTTGAGCATCTGTATAAACCTCCGTTTTATTATGTTTCTTCCTTTTCATTGTAATATTCTATTTATCATTTTTTTGTTTTGCTGGCACTACATGATTTTTACGCATCCATCTCAGGAGTTCTTGTCTATTGAAATAGATGGTTTTCCCTTTGGGCTTAAAATGTGGAATCTGCATATTCATAGTGAGTTTATATATCTGGGATTGTGATATTCCCAAATACTTTGAAGCTTCTTCAGTGGTCAACATTTCTTTAACCACATATAATCTTTCCTCAATCTTAGCAAGACGTTCATTGAGTATTTCTGGATTAATACTATTAAGTTCTCCAATTTTCATTTCCAAAAGTTCTAATCTCTTTTTTAAGATGCTGATTTCAATGTTACTGGTTCCCATTTTCTAATGATTTAATGTTATACAATAGGGAGTACCCCAAAAGCTGAATCGATTCTGGGGTAAATATACTCCTATTGTTATTTTCGCAATTTGAATGTCTCCTGTCAGTTTAAAATGTCAGGGAGAGTGTCAGGGATTATTCTTTC
>ERZ791891.987-NODE-987-length-11676-cov-347.120386_pt1 | contig 11676 bp, 12 predicted proteins | sample MGYA00510155_ERZ791891 | MGnify/ENA primary metagenome ERZ791891 (study PRJEB30046, sample SAMN00792061) | human gut metagenome | study: EMG produced TPA metagenomics assembly of the A metagenome-wide association study of gut microbiota in type 2... | reverse complement strand
TGCAAAAAGCGAATTTATCAAGAGTATTTGTGGTGTGAAATGCACGTGTAGTTATATCCTCTACGTTTGTTGTAACTCGCACCACATTATCCGCAGGATAACTGCTCTGTGCCAAATCCTCATCGTTGGAGCAGCTGGCAAAAACTGCCGTTGCCAAAGCTGCCATTGTGAATAATTTAATTGCTTTCATTCTGTATATGTATTTAATTGTTGTACTATGTTAGTTGAGAGCCTCGCCGCTGAATGTGCTGCCATCCTCCCAATTAGTAATTTTAACATCTCCGAGTTTTATCTCGTCACGTCCCACTTCCAGATTGACTGTAGTAATCTTACCGCTCTCTAACTTGAAAGGTGTTCCGTTATCATAAACGAAATTCTTGCCATCGATGATAATGGTGAGTTGCGTGACATCTTCCTGTGGAATAATGACAGAAACATACTTGGTGTTTTCTGTAATCTCAGGAAGCGAGAAATCTTCCTTTGCTGTAGTGGAAGGAGTAACAACCTTTGTCAGATAATTGATGGTTGCCTCTTTTGCCGCATTGCCCACAACCACTTTCTCTACAGTTGGTATGCCACCCCATTGATTCTTATAGGTAAGGTTCACAGCAAGTTTAGACATTACATGGGTAAAGGTAAGAGGTACTGTCTGTTGGGCATCGGCACTATAGGATAAGCCGTCTGGGTTGACTGCCACCAAGAGGTCGCTTTCCGTTTGCTTATTTGCATCGAATGTATATTCTCCGGCAGAAAGGTCGGATATTGCTGCTGTAGGATAGACACCGATGAAATAATGCTTGTCACGGTTGTTCTTCCAAAGCATCTGTGGAGTGGATACCCATGAACCGTTAGTCAACTTGTTGATGGCGTTGTTCACCACACGCTCGCTTGTCTCAGGGGCTACAGTTGCATCGCCAGTCCAGGCATATACACTGATTTCATCACCCTCTTCAAAGGTTTGTCCACCCTTCTCATCTGTGGCTACACGTGTCATATTGCCGATACTGGTAGAAACGGTGATATACTTGGAGGTCTCGCCTCCGATACCATTCTCGTTGTCAGAACAACTTCCCAATGTCAAAACCATTGCCATCAGGGCAAAGAGATAAGTCTTCTTTTTCATTGTCTTTTACTATTATATGTTTATATTCTTGTTTTGATTCTTGCGTAAATGAGAGGGTCGCTTAATCTTCAGGATTCAGGATTTCACCACGATAAATCCATTCCTCAGTCCAATCATCTATCTTCGTGCTCGTAAGATACATGTAAGGTTTCATCTCCTCAAATTCCAAGTTTATCTTGTACTTGCCGCCAGACTTCATGACAGGAGCTTCGATGTCGTAGTTGCTAACTACTCCCCCAGGAGAAATCAGTTGGATCAACAACTTGGTGGTATGAAAACCGTTGGCTGTCGGCATCAAGCGTAATGTTTCCGTTTTTAAAGTTTCGCCAGGCACTGCGATTCTCAAAGGTATATCACATTCTTCCTTGGTATAACTTGCCGTCCCGAATGTTCCATCCTCATTCTTTTGCAGGGGAAGGAGTCCGGTTGCTACATTCAGAACCTTGCCTATCATAGCAAAATTGTCAGGAACTCCTTCAATGAAGATGGTCAATTCTGCAAGTATATGTCGCATTTCATTTTTTGTTATGTAGTTGACATTTGATTTGTCTATACCGATGTCCGTGACTCCATAATAGGCATGGTCGGGAGAGGCACTTGGATTGGACAATCCAAACATGAGTTGGTTTATATTGAGGGTCGCCCTTGTAGCCTCACCGATAAAGAATGGTTCTATAAGGTTAGTGGCAGCCAGAATCTGATAATGCCCTACAGGAAGAGCAAAGCGTTGGCTTGCCACCTCCTGCGCACTTCCATCATGTTTTTCCTCTACTAATGAACCGTCATCGGCATTGAATATCCAGAGTTTCACGTCATTCACATCCGTACCTTGGTCGGCTTCATCTGCCCAGGTGAGCGATACAGACAAGCCACCTTCTTCCTCATCAGAATGAACATCATGGTCGCAACTTGCCAACAGGCATGGGACGCATAACAGCACCCATAACCAAATATTAAATATTCTTTTTGCTTTCATTCTCTATCCGTATTTTATGGGTTACTGTTGATGATTGGTAAAAGGCAAGTTGATTCCTAATCTTATGCCACTTTCCCACAAGAAGTTGTTCTTATGCAGATGCTCTGGCATTCCATCCATACGTTCGCCAGTAAGACGAGTCAGACCGGAATAGATGCCCAATTTCAGGCAAGAGGTCAGTTGATAACCAACCTGCAAGTCTGCACCATAACCCAAATGCCAGTTGGTAGAACCTTTCATCACCTTAGCATCATCGGCTATAGTCTGGATATCAGCCTTGGTCGTTACTGCATATATATGAGGTGAAACAGCCAAATCCCATCGGCTGTTAGCTGTCTTATGGAATAGTCCAAGGAGATTAACGTTCACTCTTGCTCCGTATCTGCCCATCCTGACATGGCTTTTCAGATTGGCATATTCCCAACTGTCCATGCCTAAGACACCAGCTTTGTAAAGCACACCGTCGCTACCCAACCAATAGTTACGTTCTACGCAGCAGTCTTGTGCAGACAAGTTCATCTCTCCATACATGGCAGATAACTCTGCCGAGAAGATGGAGTTAAAACGATAGCCCCCATATAAGCCAGCAGCCCAACCGAGCTGCGTCTTGTCGTGTCCGAAACTTGAGAAAGTAGAGAAACCGAAAGGCATTCCACCCTCAATACCGACGTACCAGCCTTGCTGCCCCGTCTTTCCATCTTCTTTTACTTCTGCTTTCGCAAAAGAAAAAGGAAGAATAAAAGCAAGCAATGCGACCAGCAATCGATTTTTCGTTGTCAAATAATTTATCATATCATTCATTCATTTTTTATCGCAAGAATAAAGATCTATCTCCTTTAACAGGACAAATATCCACCATAAAGCTAATTCATTCTAGCCGAAACTCACTCCAGGAAATACAAGAGGTTTAACAGCATGATGAATATGAATGCCAGAAATAGAAAGATATAAAACTGTTCCTGCTTGAAAAAATCACGAAAGCTGAAGCGAGCTTTCCAATGATCCTCAAGATACATCCTGTACTCATGTATCATGACATATCCAAAAAGGATGCCTAACATGAGTGCAAACACCCCGATGATAATCAGGGCTAATTCTATCCTTGGTATGGTTTCTAATAATTCTTTCATGGTGCAAAGATAGTGTTTTTCTCTAAAAAAAGGTGTCTACTTCCCCTGTTCAGGTGTCGCATTCCTATCAAAAAGGTGTCGCATTCCTATGAATGCGACACCTTTTTGGCTATTTTTCGATAAAAATTTTGCTTTTTCTTTGGTATTTTACGAAAAAATGATTAGGCTCAATTTGAATCATTTTGTGCTGCATATGTAGATTGGAAGTCTCTCCATTCGGTAGGAGAACAGCCTTCTTTTGTCTTGAAGATTCGGTAAAGATGAGTGCGACAAGAAAATCCGCACTCGGCTGAAATGATGTCGTTGCTATAATCTGGACATTCCAACATCATCTTCTTGGCTGCGTTGAAACGAATCTCGCTGAGCCATATTCGGAAGTTAGAGTGCAGGCATTGGTCGAAGAACTGGCTCAGTTCGTTCTTTGAGATACAAAGCGTACGGGAAAGTGTCAGTATGTTTACATTACAGTCCTTATATCCTAAATTCGCACACCAGTCATCAAGACTCTTCTGGATGAAATCTCTGCGCTCGTCGGAAATTAACTGTAAAGATTCTATACTGCCTGCAGAATTATACTGCTTGGCAGAATGTGCCCCCCCCATACCTATATTTAGTTCTCGCTAAGGCATAGCTTTCCTCTTCCTTGTCCAGGAGTTCTTCGGTAGGGATATAACTGCTGCCGAGAGCGATAAACGTAAGATTGAAGAACAGCAGGGCAAGCAATACGGCAGGACCCACTATATATAATAAGGTGGTAGAAAAGATGGCAACTGGCATAGCGAGAACTGCGAGCCATAGAATGATTACACTTGCACGCGAATATCTTACGTAAGGCAACAAATCCGTTGCCGACATTGTCTCCAACATATTTTTACGCCTAATCATCTCCTGAATAATCATGTATATGCAATAGATAACACTTACGCAGCACAGAGTCAGCATCAGATAAAGCCCTTCTCTGATATACAGGCTATGATGAAGACTGATTCCCACGCAAAAGACCACAATGATGGCAGCATAAATACCACTGCACATCAGTATCATCTTTCTGAGGTTGGAACGTGTGGTCTCTATGTTGTAGATTCCCATGGATATAAGCGAAAAACAGGGCGTATAGACGAGAATGTTAACGACAGCCCCAAGACTGTCGTCAGCAGCACGGAAGCCGAATCCCATCTGTATGACATATTGTATCGCCAGTCCTAACAAGGCGACAACAATCATCCATCGTGAACGCTCATACCGCTTGTTCTCCCATCTTACATGCAGATAAGAGACAGCCACGATGAAGGCATTGATGAGCATGAATATGAAACATGCAAACTGTAAGAGAAATAATGAATTCATACGCTTCTTATCTTATGTTTACTTTCTTTGCTATACATTATTATAATGAATACGCTTACAAAAGTACAATAATAATTTCAGATAGACATAATAAATACTCATACATTTAACGGAAGAACAGCTTTATACCTCATCTTCTTCTTCCTCTTCAGCAGAAGCGTTGGTATCTAACTTTTCGTCCTTTGATATAGAGATACTACCCATTCGGGAAATCTTAAGTACCATAGGTACATATTCATCACTGGTAACATCAGGCGACCCTACACTTGCTGCGAAGTAAAGATAATCACCTTCTGCTTTCACATACACAATACCGAGCAAAGCACCCATGTCCTGTGTATGTTTGTCAATATAGGACGTGAAATCTTTCTTTGTGAAAGTACGGTTAAAGAATTCTGAGCCATCACTTCTCAATACCTTAACCGAAATTCTGTTATCATAATACTTGGTGTTTTCGTCCAACTGGAGAACCGGGAGTTCCTTGTCAGAACTACGTTTCACCACCACTTTATAATGGGAACCAACCCAGTCAGCCTCCCTGGTCTGCTCATAATCACTCATTTTCTGAGTAGCTTTATTCACAACCTTAGCCACCGGTTTAGGAGCGATAATGATATTACTCTTCTTTTTTTCAGTACAAGCCGTCAAGCTTGAAATAGCCAAAAGACCTATTAATATATAATCAATTCGTTTCATTCCGTTTTTTTTTCTTACTGCAAAAGTACATTTTTCTTTTGAAATAGCCAAAGAAAAGAACCGAAATCTACATTCTGAGACCAAATCAGATACAAAAAGGCGCCTACTTTCACAAGCAGACGCCTTAGCATACCTAAATACTAACTAATAAATTTCCTATTGAATCTTACACGATATAATAAAAGTTCAGTTTATGAATTCTAATCGTAACTTTGACGAAAGGAAAATGAAAAGGTTTAATCAAGATATAAAAAAAAGTGCTTTTTCTGCTTTTTTTTTCATTTCTTAGCAAAAGAACATCAAAAAAAACGATTTTGTTTTGTTTTTCGAACAATTTGCCGTACCTTTGCAGCATAATAAAGACACTAAGTATGAAAAAGAGGTTAATATTTATCATTTCTGTATTTTTTGCCTTCGTTTCATGTTCGCATCAGCAAACAGAAAAGAAGGAGCAAGTCATCGACACAATACCTGTGATGGTGATGCAGATACAGAAATGCAATCGCTTATATACTGCAGAAGCTCATGTTCATAAGATTATAACACATGATGACCAGCTCAATCTGAAGGGCTCACTGTTCAAGAAAGACTTTAATATTCATGTTCCCGGATCAAACCGCAAGGTGGCCATTCCGATGGATGCGACATTAAAAGCTTATGTAGACTTTTCAGGATTCTCTGCTAAGAACGTTAACCGACAAGGTGACAAGATAGAAATCATCTTACCAGACCCAAAAGTGATACTTACCAGCAGTAAAATCAATCATGAAGGAGTAAGACAATTCGTTTCACTCACCAGAAAGAACTACAGTGATGCAGAACTGTCACAATTCGAACAACAAGGTAGGGAAAGTATCATTCGCAATATACCGAACCTAGATATTCTAGAACAGGCACGCCAAAGTGCAGCAAACACCCTGATTCCGATGCTACAGGACATGGGATTTACAGAAGAGAATATCAAAATCAGTTTCAGGAAGAAATTCACTTTCAACGATCTGAAGACTCTTCTGGATAAGACAACTATCGAAAAGAATCACTAAGCGAGGAGAACAATGATATGAAAAGAATACAAATCATCGTACTATTAGCACTGATCCTTATTCTGGGTGGAGCCTTCTATTGGCTCACCAAAGACAACGAGGTCAGCGTGGTACAGGAAGATAAGACAACCCTCTCACCCACTCAGGTAGAAAGTATCGAGAATATCGGCCAATGGGAATTTCTATCTGTAAGTGATGAAGAACTGATAGATACAATACGCCGTGGCTTTTTTGGCGATGACCAACTGGTACGTATCTATTACGGAACATTGCGCTTGGGTATCGATATGAAGGATGTAAAAGAGGGATGGCTACAAGCCAGTCAGGACAGCATCGTTTGCACTTTACCTCCTATCAAACTGCTGGACCATAACTTCATAGACGAAGCGAAGACCAAGAGTTTCTTTGAAGAAGGCAAATGGACAGGCAGCGACAGACAGGCTATGTATGAGCGTGCTTATCAAGCCATGAAGAAACGTTGCTTAAACCGCACCAATATCTATACTGCACAGGCGAATGCCAAAACTCAGTTTAGAGAGATGCTGAAAGCAATGGGATTCAAAAACGTAAAGATAGAATTTGAGAAATAACAAGGTTATAATACATAAGTAACTGCGTTATCAGGTATAAAAAATATAGATATAAGATAAACATAAAATTTTTAAGAGATGGATGCAATAAACGATTTTTTCACCGCATTTAGTTCATTCCTTTGGGGATGGCCTATGATTATCCTGCTGTTGGGAACCCACATCTTTCTGACCATCCGCTTGCGCTTTCCACAACGCAAGATTTTCAAGGCAATCAAACTGTCTGTAAAGAAAGACAAGAATGCCACAGGAGATGTTTCACAGTTCAGAGCACTGGCAACAGCACTGGCAGCTACAATTGGTACCGGTAACATCATCGGTGTGGCTACAGCTATCGCTCTTGGCGGACCAGGAGCCGTACTCTGGTGCTGGTTAACCGGTGTCTTTGGTATTTCTACCAAATATGCCGAAGGATTACTCGCCGTAAAATATCGCGTAAAGACCAAGCGAGGCACGATGTTGGGTGGTCCTATGTATGCCCTGGAAAAAGGATTGGGCTGGAAATGGCTTGCAGTTCTGTTCGCCCTCTTTGCCGCATTGGCATCATTCGGAATCGGTAGCACGGTACAGGCAAATGCCATCTCTACCCTGGTAGAAAACCAATACGGCATTTCTCCATACATTACAGGTGCCATCGTTACGGCTTTAGGAGCAGCTGTGATTCTTGGAGGCGTGAAAAGTATCGCCAAGGTTTGCGGCATGCTGGTACCTTTCATGGCACTCTTTTATGTATTAGGCTGCATCTACATTCTCTGTGTAAATCATGCTTATTTATTGCCTGCCATCCACGTAATCTTAGACTCTGCATTCACAACAAAGGCTGCAGGTGGCGGCTTCGCTGGAAGTACCGTGATGATTGCAGCCCGCTATGGTATAGCCCGCGGATTGTTCTCGAACGAAAGTGGTCTGGGTTCGGCACCCATCGTTGCTGCAGCAGCCCAAACCCGTAACCCTGTGCGTCAGGCATTGGTTTCATCTACCGGTACCTTTTGGGATACTGTCATCATCTGTGCCCTTACAGGTCTTGTCATCACCTCAAGTATCATAGCATATCCAGACATCGACTATCATAACGGAGCAGCACTCACCAAGGCTGCCTTCAGTAAGATTCCATATATCGGAGCTCCGATATTGACCATCGGACTGGCAACATTTGCATTCAGTACAACATTGGGATGGAGTTATTATGGAGAACGGTGTGTAGAATATCTGAAAGGCAAAAAGTGGATGCTCTGTTTCCGCATAGTCTATATTGCTACTATCTTCCTGGGTAGTGTTATCAGTCTGGGACTGGTTTGGAACATTGCCGACTGCATGAATGCTTTAATGGCCATACCAAACCTTATCTCCCTGCTCTGCCTGAGTGGTATCATAGTGCATGAAACCAGAAAGTATCTGTGGAGAGACCAACTGGACAAAGACATGGACGAAAAAGAAATAGAGGAATTAGAATAAAAGACACAGAAAGGAAATACCCTGAAAGGGATAAAAATACAAAAGCTCGGCATTGCATCACTGCAGACCGAGCTTTTATTATTAAATCAACAAAAACTAATAAAATATCTTTTCTAAAAACCAAAAAACCTATTCGTTATGAACTTATGGTGCAAAGATACTACAGTTTGCGCAATAAACAGCACATTTTCTGTTGATTTCTATACTTTTTGGTGAGCAAACGTTTGCACAGTTTGCACTATCAGATTACAATTTATACTGAAGATGTTTCATTGCATGACCACCCCAAGTAGTATCATTGACATATTGGAAACCAACCTTCGTATAGAGACGCTCCGCTTTCGGATTGCCTTTATCACAAAGCAAACCTACAGCAGGAAGTTCTAATTCTCTTGCGCGAGAGATAGCAGCCTCCAGCAGTTTAGATGCAATACCTTTTCCACGGTATTGATTAGAAACAGCCAAACTATCCAAATAGAACTCACCTTCCTCAGTTTCAAGATCCATAGCCGAATAGTCTATTCCAAAAGACGCAATCGCTTCCTCGATAAAGCGCTTACGTAATCTTTTGACATCAGCACCATCGTATGCAACCAAGATGCCAACAAGAATGCCATCATTAGACATAGCAACTAATGTATTCTTATAACTATACTGACTGTCCTCCATCTCTACAAGTTTAGTCATCATACGGTGAAAATCGACCAATGTATGCTGAGGACCAGCAAAATTTTGACAACACTGTACATTCATCGCCTCCATGATGAGCGATGCGATATGCGAAGCCTTGTCTGGCGTAGCCTGTTCTATTTGAATTTTCATTATACTTTTTTTTGTTTATTGTTTTATTGTTTTATTATTGTTATTTCTTTATCACCTGGTTTGTAGAGATATCCCACACATTGACTGGCATCTGCCTTGAAAGGTTTCCATGAAATCTGGTTCCACTGAATCTTATCAGTACTCTGAGCTACGGGTACCTGCGGAATCAAGCTGCCATCTCTAACCAGGATAACACAAGGAATCTTATGTTCAGCAACACTGATATGCTGGTATCCGCCTTCATATACCTTTCCATCCTGATAATCTATCCATTTACCTTTTGGCAGATATACCGAACGGTCTGTTCCCGATTCCAGTAACGGAGCAACCAGAATCTGTGAACCATACATATACTCATCTTCAACCAGCCATGCTCCAGCATCGTGAGGAAATTCTACAAAGAGCGCACGCACCATTGGCAAACCCTTTTCAGAGCAGTCTTTTGCCTGTGCATAAACATAAGGCATCAACTGGTATTTCATCTCCGCATTGGCCCTGAAGGCATCCGTGAAATCCTTACTGATGAGCCAAGGTTCTGTTGGAGGTGCTCCATGAGCTCTGGTATGCGAACTCAAGAAACCGAAAGGCAACCAACGGCGATAGAGATCATCAGGGCTCTGGGTTACGAAACCGCCCATATCATGACTCCAAAAAGAGAATCCACTCAAGCCGAAACTCAAGCCACCACGCAGGTCGCCCATCATGCCAACACTACCTACCTCATTCGTAGCAGCATCGCCACCCCAATGTAAAGGATAGCGCTGACTTCCAGCCCAGGCACTACGCGCCCAAATGACACCTTCCTGCTCTGGAGAATTGGCTTTTACAGCCTCCCAAAGCGCTTTATTATAGCGCAACGGATAGAGATTATGCTCATAGAAGCCTGTCTTACCACTTGCATAAAGACCATCATAAGGAGCTGCTTCACCAAAGTCACACTTAATGGCACTCACTCCCTGCTTGATGAGATGAGCAATCTTATCCTGATACCAGGTAACCGTTTTCGGATTACTCAAATCAAGAACAGCATCCTCATAGTTCAGCGTACCATTCCCATTCCGAACCGTCATACCTTCAGCTACCAGTTCCTTGAAATAGCGGTTCTTTGGAGTGAAGTAAGGCAACTGCCAGAGACAAGTATGGAATCCGTCCTTCTTCAGCGTCTTGAGCATGCCAACAGGGTCTTTGAAACGATCCTTGGCAAACTGATAATCACACTGCCAGTCTACTCCAAACCATCCTGTATCAAAGTGGATGACATCCGCCGGAATCCTATTGGCTCTCAACTGATGAGCTATTTCCAATCCCTCCTTCTGCGAGAAATAAGAGATGCGGCTCATCCAGGTACCAAAGGTCCACAGCGGCAACATTGGCGACTTACCAGTCACGTTTGTATATTCATTCAGAATCTGCTTCGGCTCACCAAAGAACACGAAGAAGTCCATTGTTTCATCACCCATAAAGAGGCGCTGGGCACCTATATAACTTGCACCGAAATCGGCAGTAGCAGGAGCCGAAGTATGCATAAAGATACCATAACCTCTATTAGAGAAATAGAAAGGCACAGGCTTGTACATGCCATCAGTTTCTGGTCCCTGAGGATCAACAACCGACAGGTTTACCTTCTGCCCCACCTTATTCAAAGAGGTAAAGCTTTCTCCACAACCATAAATCCGTTCACCAGGCGATAGCAGGAACACAGGGTTGATGCTACGCGAATTGTCTGATCCACGCTTGATGAAATTGAATGGCAAGAGTTTAACCTGCGTACTGTCATTATCAATGATATGACGGGTTTGCGTCAGAATCTTCCCATTGGCATCTTTCAAAATCAGGCGGAAAGGATACTTTTGTATTTCCAGCACACCGTTTCTGTTCTGATAGATGATACGGCTGTTATCGGCAGAAGTATTCCATCTTCCACGTGCCAGGCGAGCATCTCCATTGCCCAGACTCTCTGCAATAAACTCAGGAGAAAACATCGGATCGTTTGCTTCGTCCATCTTAGGTTCAACAGGTGAAGTGAACAACGTCACACGTAGCGTACGGTCATCAATCTTCTGAATTCTGATCTTGAGATTCGGATCATTATCATACTGGGTATCAGGAAAGTCAAGCATCTTCATGCGTACAGGCCAATAACCGTTAAGATTAAAAGCTTGGCGCGGTGCCAGACGATAGCGCTTCCAGTTGAGCAACCCCTCTCCCTTATTGAGATCGAAGCCTGTTATACTATCTGCCAGGAAATAGGTGTTGGCCAAATCGGAGAAATCGCCAGACATATCCCTAGCTTGACACTGAAGGTATTCAATACCATTGTTTGTTTGCAATTGTGCCTGTGCACTCAATGTTGCACTCATGACACTTAAAGTTAAGATTACCTTTTTCATGATTGCTGAGTTGGGTTTGATGCCCTTATGTTTTACAAAGTTACTTATTTTTTTTGATAAGAGCAAGTTTTTTATATTTTTTATTCGAAAAAGTTTTTTTATTC
>ERZ791891.967-NODE-967-length-11849-cov-625.582245_pt1 | contig 11849 bp, 7 predicted proteins | sample MGYA00510155_ERZ791891 | MGnify/ENA primary metagenome ERZ791891 (study PRJEB30046, sample SAMN00792061) | human gut metagenome | study: EMG produced TPA metagenomics assembly of the A metagenome-wide association study of gut microbiota in type 2... | reverse complement strand
AGGAGATTGTTCCTACCGAGGGTGCTGATGCCGTAGAGCCAGAGGTGGCTAAGAGCATCGAGGAAAAGGCAGACTTGCTCGACTTCTCTCGCTTGCTGCATCGTGAAACAGGTCATTGCTCACTCTATCATACTACTGAGCAGATTCATGACCTCGACAATGTACTCGACCAGCAGATTATCCGTGGCGCACAGCGTGCCATCGAGAGCCAGGAAGAAGTGAACCTCGACTTCGCCATCAAGAATACTGACCGTGCTGCCGGTGCGATGCTGAGCGGTATGATTGCCGAGAAATATGGTGAGGCTGGTCTTCCAGACAAGACCGTGAACGTGAAGTTCAAGGGTTCTGCAGGTCAGAGTTTCGGTGCCTTCTTGGTTAAGGGAGTGGATTTCAAGCTCGAAGGTGAGACCAATGACTATTTCGCCAAGGGACTTTCAGGAGGTCGTATTTCCATCCTTCCTCCTATCCGCAGCAACTTCTCTGCCGAGGATAACATCATCGCCGGTAACACCGGTCTCTATGGTGCCACAAGTGGTGAGTTGTATATCAATGGTAAGGTAGGCGAGCGCTTTGGTGTTCGTAACTCCGGTGCCATCGCCGTGATTGAGGGTGCTGGTGACCACTGCTGTGAGTATATGACGGGCGGTAGAGTAGTAGTGCTCGGTGAAACGGGCCGTAACTTCGCCGCTGGTATGAGTGGTGGTGTTGCCTACGTATGGGATAAGAACCACAACTTCGATTACTTCTGTAATATGGATATGGTGGAGATTAACCTCGTGGAAGACAGCACCTATCGCAAGGAGTTGCATGAGTTGATTCGTCAGCATTATCTCTATACTGGCAGTAAGCTCGCCCGTACCATGCTCGATGACTGGAACCACTACGTAGAGGATTTCATCCAGGTAGTGCCAATCGAGTACAAGCGAGTTCTCCAGGAGGAGCAGGTAAAGAAGTTGCAGCAGAAGATTGCGGATATGCAGCGCGATTACTAATTTTAACATTAGAAAAAAGATGGGAAATCCAAAAGCATTTTTGACTATACCTCGCAAGGAAGCAGGTTATAGACCAATTCACGATAGAATCCTCGACTTCAGCGAGGTAGAACAGACTTTGAATAGCAACGACCGCCGACAGCAGGCTTCACGTTGCATGGATTGTGGCGTGCCTTTCTGCCACTGGGCTTGTCCGCTGGGCAACAAGGCACCGGAGTGGAACGATGCCCTCTACAAGGGCGATTGGGAGCAGGCTTACCGTCTCCTCAATTCCACCAACGACTTTCCGGAGTTCACAGGACGCATCTGTCCTGCACTCTGTGAGAAGGCGTGTGTGTTGAATCTCATGGATCATGAGCCAACCACCAACCGTGAGGATGAGTGTGCCATCGTGGAGCACGCCTTCTCTGAGGATTATGTACATGTTGAGATTCCGGAGCGTAATGGCAAGACGGTGGCTGTCATCGGTGCCGGTCCTGCGGGATTGGTAGCTGCCAACCAGTTGAACCATAAGGGATATAAGGTAACAGTATTCGAGGCACGTGAGAATGCCGGTGGTCTGTTGCGTTATGGTATTCCTAACTTCAAACTCAACAAGAGCATCATCGACCGCCGTCTCCGTCTTCTCGAAGAGGAGGGCATCGAGTTCAGATACAATCAGCAGATTGATGTAACTAAATTGCCGGAAGGCTTCGATGCCTATGTGGTATCTACCGGTACGCCAACGGCACGCGACCTGAAGATTCCTGGACGAGAGCTGAAGGGTGTTTATTTCGCCCTCGAACTGCTTTCTCAACAGAATCGTATCCTTGCCGGTATGGAGTTCTCTAAGGACGAACTGGTTAACTGCAAGGGCAAGGATGTGTTGGTAATCGGTGGTGGTGATACGGGTTCCGACTGTATCGGTACTGCTCATCGTCAGGGTTGCAAGAGCGTAACCCAGATAGAAATCATGCCGAAGCCTGTAGAAGGCCCTGAGGATCCTAAGAATCCTTGGCCAAACTGGCCTCGCACCCTGAAGACCACTTCAAGTCATGAGGAAGGCTGTACTCGCCGCTGGAACATCAACTCTCTGGAGTTTCTGGGAAAGAATGGTAAGTTGACAGGTGTGAAGGTTCAGCCTATCGACTGGAAGCCAAATCCAGAGGGTGGTCGTCCGTTGATGGTAGAGGCTGGTGAGCCGGAGATTATCAAGGCAGAGGCTGTATTCCTGGCAATGGGCTTCCTGAAGCCACAGCAGCCTGAGTTTGCCGAGAATGTATTCGTGGCAGGCGATGCAGCCAACGGTGCCTCTTTGGTAGTACGCGCCATGGCAAGCGGCAGAAAAATAGCTGCCCAGGTAGATAAGTTCCTGAACAAATAAATCGGTTATTTTTAACTATAAGTGTAGGGAGGTTGACCTCAGTGATGAGGTTTTCCTCCCTTTTTTTCCCTCCCTTTTTTCTTCCTTTCCTTTTTTCTTCCCTCCCTCTTTTCTTTCCTTCCTTTTTTCTTCCCTCCCTCTCCTTTGTCTTCTGTTCCGTCCTCCTTCTGCCCCCGTTCCAGGCGATTCCATCGCCTGTCCCATGAATAATAATCAATAAAAAAAGACCATTATTCGTGAATTCTCCCCATATTTCCCTTAATAATTTGGCATTCCCAAAAATAAAGTGTAAATTTGCACTCAAAAACTTCAGCTAATAAAAATTAAACTAAGGAAATAACAGAAAATGAAAAAGAAATTATCAACCGTTCTTTTAGCATTGGCTGCCTTTATGCCAATGACTGCACAGAATCTTGTAAAGGGAGATTATGGTTATCTCTATTGTCACATGAGCGATAAGGGTGAGTGGACAGCCTATGCCATTTCTCGTGATGGTTACAACTATCAGGACATCAATGGTGGCAACCCAATCTTCAATCCAGAAGAGCATGCCCGCATTGAAGGCGGTACCCGTGATGCCTACATCACCCGCATGCACAATGGCAAGGGTTACATCATGGTTACCACCGATATGTGCGTGCGCAAGAGCCACAAGTGGGATAACTATGGTATCGATCTCCTGAAGAGTAAGGATTTGAAGAACTGGACCAGCGTTACCTTCGATTTCCGTAAGGGCATGCAGAACTTCTGCGATGCTGCTACAGCTACATCTCCTTATAAGGATTGGAGCACCATCAATCGTGTATGGGCACCTCAGATTTTCTGGGATCCTGACTATCGTTGGGAAAACGGCGAGAAGGGTGGATACATGATCTACTATTCCATGCTCAACCGTGCTGAGGAGAAGTACGACCGCATGTATTACAGTTATGCCGACAAAGCATTCACCAAACTCACCACTCCTAAGCTACTTTTCGACTGGGGCTATGCTACCATCGATGCCGATATCAACTTCCTGAAGAGCGATGGACTTTACCACATGCTCATCAAGAAAGAGGGTGGAAAGAGAGGTATCTTCACCGCTACCAGCAAATATCTCAATCATGGTTGGGGCGCTCCTGTCGATGATGACTTTGTAAGTTTCGAGGGAAATAAACTGACAGAAGGAAGTTCTGCCTTCCAGCTTATCGGTGATGATACCTGGCGTGTGGCTTACATCCAGTACAGCGACCATCCTAAACATTATCGTATCTGCAAGGCAGATAAGTATCTCCGCAATTTCTCCGATCCTGTAGATATCAAGGGAGTTACGGCTCCTCAGCATGGCAGTTTTATGAGAATTACCAAGAAAGAGTACAAAATGCTTCAGAAATGGGATAAGGAGTTAAAAAATAAAGCAAAATAGGCGATTTTTTCAAAAAAATGTCGTACCTTTGCCACGTTATATCAATTGTATAGAAGTTCTGGGTGACTAGAGAAAGTAAAACTATATTATTTATGAAAAAGCGTTTCGGATTTATCGTGGCAGCTTTATTGACTGCTTCCTGTGCCTTTGCACAGACGATAGAGCCTTCTGGTGATAAGGGAGATAAGAACATTCTCAATCATCTGGATGGTTCTATCACTTTGGGAACCACTGGCGTGGGTGTAGATTTGGCAATGCCTATTGGTAAAATGGTGCAGGTGCGCACCGGTTTCAACTTCTTTCCGCATTATGAGCAAACCATGCACTTCGGGGTGCAGGTGGGTGATGATACCGATCCTACGGTACAGGATGAGAAGTTTAACAAACTCTCTCAGACCTTGAATGAGATGTTCGCATTTGAGGTAGACCGTAATGTGGATATGAAAGGTAAGCCTACGATGAAGAATTTCAAGCTGTTGGTGGATGTCTTTCCTTTCCGCAACAAGCATTGGCATGTAACCACCGGTTTCTATTGGGGACCATCTACAGTAGCCAAGGCTGAAAATGCAGCTTATGATGCTACCTCTTTGGTGAGTGTTGCTATCTATAATAATCTTTATAACCGTGTAAAGGAATCGTGGGAGAGTCAGATTAGCGATGATCCGAATGTGATTCCTATACCTTATATCTCTATCGGCGGTAATAAAATTTATGCTGATGAGTCTCTCTACAATAAGTTTATGGATTATGGTAGAATGGGTGTTCATGTCGGTGATTATCCTGATGGAACTCCTTACCGTATGGAGCCAGATGCCAACAATATGGTTTCCTGCAAGATTAAGGTGAACAATTTCCGTCCTTACTTAGGTTTCGGTTATGGTGGTAAGTTGTCGAATCGTAGCGACCGTAATTGGATTTCGTTTGATTGCGGTGCCATGTTCTGGGGTGGAACTCCCCGTATCATTACTCACGATGGGGTAGACCTGGCTAAAGATGTGAAGAATATCTCTGGAAAAGTGGGCGATTATGTAAGTCTTTTCAAAGCAGTAAAAGTTTATCCTGTCTTGGAATTGCGTTTAACTCACCGTATTTTCTAATCAACAGCTGTCCACCGCATGCACATCAGCTGTTGTGCATGCGCATATCAGCTGTTATGCAAGCGCACAACAGCTGTTGTGCGACCGAGGATACTAACTGTTTCTCAAACATATCCTATCTTTTCCAACAAGATATCCTATATATTCCAACAAAAAGAGGGTGAATCATTAACTCATGATTCACCCTCTTTGTTTAATTGATAGATTAATCCCTTATTTTACCACATATTTCTTGTTCTTAAAAATGTAGATGCCTTCAGGAAGACCTTCTACAGATGTGGCGTTCTCTTTTACAATCTTACCTTCCATATTATATACGTTGGCTGGCTTGTTGTCATTACCCAAAGTAATGTTGCTGATGCCTGTTGTTTCTTTGACGAGCTTCAGGCTCTTAGGGCAATTGGCTGATACTGGCAGATAAGCTGTATTGTGAGGAATAGCCTTGATGTATGGATATTTATAAGGTCTGGACGCACCTTCTTTTATCATAACCGTATATGCATTTGCCTCATCATTGTTGAATACCAATGAACCGTTCTCATCAATACTCAGAAGACGCATGGTGGTTGGCTCAAACTTTGTACTGGTGAAATGAGCAGACATTCTGAGTCCCACACAGAAGTAAACACCTTTCATGATATTACCCTTGACGGCTGTTGGATTTGTCAATTCTGGCTTTAATTTGTTCTCTGCTGGATTTTTTGATCCACATTCAATGATAACTGGGGTGCTGGCAGGAATGATACCTGTAAGTTCCTTATAGGTAGCGGTTCCTTCCTTCTCATCAATGCTGCTGATATAGTATACTTTCATATTAGGCGATGCTACGCTGAATGGGAAGCCGGCATAATAGGAAGCATAATACTTACCGTTGGCTGACATCGTTGGCTTTACACCGAGATAGTTGTCTTCACAATCTACAGCCGTAATTTTCCAGTTTAATGTTTCGGGGGTATTATTGTCTACATAGCCTGTGTCTCTGCCGAGCGTATATTCATAGTTGTCGCTGAGATAAACGGTACCACCGCTCTTGGATTGCCAGGCACGATATACGTTTGCGTCCTTATAATACTTGAGACGGATGTAATAGTTTATCATGTCGTATAAACTGGAACCCTGATTTTTGATGTTATATTGGTCACCGCCTTTGTTTTCAATATAGAAAATAGTACCAGGATCTGTTGATACATCATCCCATTTTTTTTTTGTTAAGAGAGCTTGGCATTCTACGGTTGTCGTTTGCATACTGATACCTTTTGTCTCTGTGGTGGTAAGCGACATGTACCTTTCTGTTGTTGCATTTTGGATTCGATAATAGCCGTTTCCTTTAACCTGAGCATGCATTGTACCGATTGAAATACAAGCCAAGAGTAATAAAAGTGTAATCTTTTTCATTATGTCTGGTATAAATATAAAAATAACCGATTCTCATGCATTATCACAATAAATTAGATAAGTATGAAAACCGGTTATCTTTTATTAATATTGATGTGTTGTCTATTTCTTATATTTCAAATTACTTTGCAATACAGATTGTAACACGGTTCATTCCGTTCTCTGAGAATGGCTGAACGCGTGAACCGGCAGACTTCTTAATCATGCGGCTCTTGGCAACACCCTTAGCTGCAAGTGCATTGTAAACTGTCTGTGCACGGCGAGCTGCTACCTTGTCGTTGATTGCGTCAGAACCGGTACCCTTGTCTGCATAACCTGTAAGAGTAATCTTGGCATCTGGATTCTCCTTCATGTAGTTGACAATCTCTGTAATCTTTGATGCCTGTGACTTTGCAATAACTGAATTACCGATGGTGAAGAAGATATCACGACGGAACTCTTCTGCAGCAACTTCCTTCTTGGTCTCTACTGGAGCTGGAGCTGGAACAATCTGCTTCTCAATTACGCGCTCGATAATCTTCTCTACTGGCTTTGGAGCTGGAATGGTCTTTGTGCTATGAGTCTTGCCCAAAGCAATCTTAGCACCTACCAATGCGTTGAAGTACCAGTCTGGGTTGCCTGCCTTCTTTGAGTTGTAATGGTCGCTCAAAGTGTTTGCAGAAACCTCAAGACCCAAGCTTACGCGGTCGCTGACACGGAAGTCAACATTAGCTCCTAAGCGTGCTGCAAAGAATGCCTTAGAGCCCTTGCCGTCTGGTTTTTTCCAGAGATACTCCAATGGATTCTCAGAACTGTTCTTGTAGTTGCTCATGATACCAGCCTTTGCTGTAGCAGCCTCCTCGTTGCTCCAAGCAATGTTGGCACCGATACCACCGAATACACCTACGCTAACTATGCGCTCTGGATTGTACTCGCAGAAAAGGTTGGTCAGGTTGAAGGTAGCATCTACCATTGGTGCTACATAGTTCCACTTCCACTTGTAAGTTGTGGTGTTCACTTTCTGACCACCCTTGCTCTGCCATGCGTTAAATGAAAGGCGGGCACCTACAACCTTATTGAAGTTGTAACCCAAGCCTACCTGTGCATTAGGTGAAATCAAATCGCTGAAACCAATTTCACCCAAAGTGTACTGGCCACCTACCTGAGCCTGTACATACCAATGTGGGTTGAAGACGTTTACTGTCTTGTCTGCTTCCTGGGCAGAAGCAGTAACACCCCCCATTGCCAAGATACCTGATAATATGATACTATTAAATTTCATGTCTGAATATGTTTTAAAATTGTTTTAAGAATGATATGGGCGGCTCTTGCCCTACGGAAAGAGCCACTCATTATGATGTCCTTATTTTACAACCTTGATGTAGAATTTCTTTGTTTTAGCTTTTCCACCAGTGTAGTCTACTGCATCGTAAGTGATGGTGTAAACACCTTCCTTAGTTGCGGTGAAACCAGCCTTGTGGATGTTACCGCTGATTACCTTACCAATGTTCTCACCAGTTACGGTAGCATCAGAAGGATCCTTAACGGTGATGTACTTCTTATAGGCAGGAGCGAGATACTCCAATGTATAAGAGGTAGGCAACAGGAGTACGTTAGCCTTGCCGTTTGTCATCTTCACGTATGTTGCACCATTAGCGATAGTAGGGAGCTTAACCCAGTTGTTACCGTCTGTAGCGAACATAGCTGGCTGCAAGAACTTGTTGGCATTATCCAACCAGTAGTTGCACTTGTGGATGTAGTTGTTTACACGGTTGATGAAGTTTCCATCAATGTTAGATACGAAACCATTTACCTTGTTTGCCAAGTCTGTTACGGAACCGAGCATGTTGCCAACCTGACTGTTGATCTGGTCGATCATATTGTTAAACTGAGCCATGCTTACAGTCACAGATACAACCTGAGTCTTGTTATTGTAACTGATTGCACCAGATTTAAATGTAATACCATTTACATTGACATCTACACCTTTCAAATCACTAATGTCGTTCTTGATTTCATTACCATGTTCATCTTTTGTCCAAACAATGGCACCTTCGGCTGTAATCTCAACCTTGTTGCCATCTATAGTCATTGTAGAAGCATCAGGAACATCAATCTCAATTTTCTGTGTCATATCATCAATATGACCGAGGTCAGACCACTTTAAGTTGTCTGTCTTGATATAAAGACCCTTGCTTTCCAAAGTTGGGATATCCTTGATGTCATAGTTGATACCACCGCTCAAGAATTTGTAAGACAATGGCTTGATGACTGTAGCTGCAAAGTCCTTATCTGCAATGGTAACATTCAGAGATTCATTTGTACCAGCAGTAAGTTCCTGCTCCAATGCCAAGTGATACTCTGTAAGACGGTTGTTGAATGTCTTGTAAAGAGTATTGGCAATCTCTGTAAGGTTGAGATTGTTCTTGCGATCCTTGAGCTTGTCCAGGATATTCTTAGCTACACCCTTAAGAGCCTCAACATCTGATGAAGTCCAGGTCTTTACCTCATCCAATCTGTTAGGATCAACACTTACCTTCAAGAGGTAGTAGTTTGGAGTAGTGCTCACTTCACCTGCACGAGTATAACCATAATGCTCTACCTTGTCGTTCTTTGTCGCTCTAGCGATGAATGGAGTAACATTGCCCTGGCTGTCAACAATCTTGAATGTCAGTCCAGAGAAGTCTTTGTTTGCAGGATTGATGTATACACCGATAGAACCAGCATTATCTTTCGCATCATCCAATAACAAATCTTCTTTAATGATGTCCTCACCGCCGATAGATGCATTATCTTCAGCATAGCCATAGTAAGCACCCAAGAAACGAGCCTCGGTACCCATCATATCCTTATAAGAACCCAAGATAGGGCTATAGAAGCGATTTACTACAATACCTGTTACCTCGTTAGCCATTGCATTGAACAGACTGTTCAACTGGGTAGTCAATTTTGTCTCCAAAGCAGAAATCTCTCCCTCCAATGCTGTGCTAGCATTCGTGATGGCATTATCAACTTCATCCTTTGTATAGTAATTGTTGGTGAGGTATGATCTCTCTACATAGTCATCAAACTTATTTCTAAGATTATTAATCTCAGTCTCATTTGCTGAAATATTACTTTCGTTAGCTTCAACCTGGCGCTTTAAATCGTCAAAAGTTGTCTGGTCAACCTTACGATCCAGTGTTGTGTTGATTCTATCTAATTCTGTATCAAGAACAGACTTACCCTGCTCAATAGCTTCAATACGTCTTCTGTCTTCCTCTTGCTTAAGCTTGAGATCTTCGTATTTCTGGTTCAATGTTGTTAAATCGCAAGTGCAAGACTTGAAGCTATCGAATTGAGTCTTGAGGTTTTGAACTTCACTGTCGAGACCATCAACCTTATCAGATAAACGTAACAAGCTAGAGAGCTGACTTTCAAGAGTTGTAACTCTTCCAGTAAGATCTCCAATTTTTGTCTCGTTTGTTTGCGCAAGACGCAAAGCCTCATCTGCTGTGCTCTTGATTTCTGTAGCCTTGTCGATGATTAAGGTTTTTAAAACCTGATCTTCACTTTCTCGCTTTTCAGTTTCTTTTTTCAGCTTGTCTGCCAAATCAGAAATGTCCTTAGCCTTCTTTGCTATAACCTCCGCAACCTTACCATTGGAATCGTAAAGTGCATCGCTTTCAGTATCTTTACAAGATACGAAAGTACTCGCTCCACCCACTAAGAGGGCAGAGAAGAGCAAAATACTAGTTACTTGTCTTTTCATTTTATAAAAACTTTAATTAAACTTATGTTGTCAAACTCTATAAATAAGCCATTCGCGCCTGTGACAACGTAGCTTTGAGTAGCATTGCATTGAGGACACGCATTGACTCTTTTTATTTCATTCTTAGATATTTAATTCTCTTAATTTCTTTAATATAATGTATATATACGGTGCAAAGGTATATTTTTTTCGCAAACTCGTCGCTTTTTTGTTGTTAAAATGTCAATTCTACGCTTATTTTTACTTTTTTTAAGCCTTTAAGCCCCTTAAATTCATTGTTTTCTTGTGCATTAACGTACATTAAGTGAAATATATGACATTTTGTGTTGATGTATGTCAATTCTTGCTTAGAACTCTGCTCAGTACGTTTTGGTTGCCGTTTGTTCTCTCTATGGATGCCCAGTTCTTCAGCATATCTTTTGAGATAATAATTATATAATGTTCCTGTGCGCACGCGCGAATGTATGTTACAGTTTCATCTTTCTTGGCTTTTGCTTAATCTTTACATAAAAGTGATTCTTTTCCGCATTAAATGGTGTTCCTTGTCTTTTCGCTAAAATAGGCGAAAATAGCCTCGAAATGCTGGTTGTTTGTTTATAAGTGTTAAATAATGGGGTAAAAATGAACTTTTTTCTCGAAATGTTTGGTGGAATGGAAAATTGTTTGTACTTTTGCACTCGCTTTTGAGAAATACAACTTCTCTTAGCAACTAAAGAAAGAGTTCTTTGAAAGATTTTACATAAACAGACAAGTAGTACAAGAAGCGGTTAACTTCTTAGAAATAAGCAAGTTGACTGGGTAAAAGAAACGAACCGTCAAGCAATTGACAAGTCAGGTTTACTAAGCTTCAATAAACGAAAAGGATATTCGTCCTAAGTACAGACAACAAACACCGATTGCTTCAGTAATGAGGCAAGAAGTAAAAATGATATTTTACAATGGAGAGTTTGATCCTGGCTCAGGATGAACGCTAGCTACAGGCTTAACACATGCAAGTCGAGGGGAAACGACAGAGAAAGCTTGCTTTTTCTAGGCGTCGACCGGCGCACGGGTGAGTAACGCGTATCCAACCTGCCCATCACTTGGGGATAACCTTGCGAAAGTAAGACTAATACCCAATGACGTCTCTAGAGGACATCTGAAAGAGATTAAAGATTTATCGGTGATGGATGGGGATGCGTCTGATTAGCTTGTTGGCGGGGTAACGGCCCACCAAGGCTACGATCAGTAGGGGTTCTGAGAGGAAGGTCCCCCACATTGGAACTGAGACACGGTCCAAACTCCTACGGGAGGCAGCAGTGAGGAATATTGGTCAATGGACGAGAGTCTGAACCAGCCAAGTAGCGTGCAGGATGACGGCCCTATGGGTTGTAAACTGCTTTTATAAGGGAATAAAGTGAGAGTCGTGACTCTTTTTGTATGTACCTTATGAATAAGGACCGGCTAATTCCGTGCCAGCAGCCGCGGTAATACGGAAGGTCCGGGCGTTATCCGGATTTATTGGGTTTAAAGGGAGCGTAGGCCGGAGATTAAGCGTGTTGTGAAATGTAGATGCTCAACATCTGCACTGCAGCGCGAACTGGTTTCCTTGAGTACGCACAAAGTGGGCGGAATTCGTGGTGTAGCGGTGAAATGCTTAGATATCACGAAGAACTCCGATTGCGAAGGCAGCTCACTGGAGCGCAACTGACGCTGAAGCTCGAAAGTGCGGGTATCGAACAGGATTAGATACCCTGGTAGTCCGCACGGTAAACGATGGATGCCCGCTGTTGGTCTGAATAGGTCAGCGGCCAAGCGAAAGCATTAAGCATCCCACCTGGGGAGTACGCCGGCAACGGTGAAACTCAAAGGAATTGACGGGGGCCCG
>ERZ791891.938-NODE-938-length-12187-cov-9.085064_pt1 | contig 12187 bp, 9 predicted proteins | sample MGYA00510155_ERZ791891 | MGnify/ENA primary metagenome ERZ791891 (study PRJEB30046, sample SAMN00792061) | human gut metagenome | study: EMG produced TPA metagenomics assembly of the A metagenome-wide association study of gut microbiota in type 2... | reverse complement strand
AAAAGCGTCTTGGCACGGGCCGTCGGATGGTTGTGCAGGTATTCGACCATCGCCCAGGCGATCGAAATACCGTCGTAGGTACTCGTACCGCGTCCGATTTCGTCCAACAGGACGATGCTGCGGTCGGAAACATTGTTCAGGATGCTGGCCGACTCGAGCATCTCGACCATGAAGGTCGATTCGCCCTGCGAAATGTTGTCGGAAGCCCCGACTCGGGTGAAAATCTTGTCCACCACGCCGATATGAGCCGCTTTCGCCGGAACGAACGACCCCATCTGGGCCATCAGGATAATGAGGGCCGTTTGCCGCAGCAAAGCCGACTTACCCGACATGTTGGGACCCGTAATCATCACGATCTGCTGCTCCTTATCGTCCAGCAGCAAGTCGTTGGGGATATACTCCTCTCCCACCGGCATCAGGGTTTCGATCACCGGATGCCGTCCCTGGCGGATTTCGATGCGCGTACCGTCGTCGAGCGTCGGACGGACGTAGTTGCGCTCCCGAGCGATACGGGCGAAAGATTGCAGGCAGTCGATACGCGCCACGACAGCGGCATCCCGCTGCAAAGCTCCCAGGGAATGCGTAATGAACCCGATCAATTCGGCGTAAATCCGCTGCTCGATCAACAGCATCTTCTCCTCGGCACCGAGAATTTTTTCTTCGTACTCTTTCAGCTCTTCGGTGATATACCGCTCGGCATTGGCCAGCGTCTGCTTGCGGATCCACGACTCGGGAACCTTGTCCTTGTGCGTGTTGCGGACTTCGATATAATAACCGAAGACATTGTTGTAGCTTATTTTCAGCGGAATTCCCGTCGCCTCGCTCTCCCGCTGCTGAATACGGTTCAGAAAATCCTTGCCATGCAGAGCGATGCGGCGCAGATCGTCCAGTTCGGCGTCCACGCCGTCGGCGATAATGCCGCCCCGCTGAATCTGATTGTTCTGCGGGTCGGGGTAAACCTCGCGGGCGATACGCTCCCGAACCTCCGCCAGCAAATCGATCTGTCCGGCCAACGCGTGAAGACGCTCGTCGTCGGTCGATTCCAACAAGGCTTTGAGGAGTTCGATCGCCGAAAGCGAATTTTTAAGCTGTACGATTTCGCGGGGGGTTACCCGAGCCGCCGCTATGCGCGAAGCGATGCGCTCCAGGTCGCCGACCTGCGAAATCTGCTCGGCGACGCTTTCGGCCAAATCGGGCTCGTCGTAAAACCGCTGCACGACATCCAGACGTTCGTTGATGCGATCAATCTCCTTGATCGGCAAGGCGATCCACCGCTTGAGCAGACGCCCGCCCATCGGCGTGAGGGTGCGATCGACCACGTCTGCGAACGCGCACTTCTCGCGCGAACCGTTCGAAGAGAAGAGCTCCAGGTTGCGGATCGTGAATTTATCGACCCAAACGTAATCCTCCTGGTCGATACGCGAAATGGACGAAATATGGGCCGTATTCTTATGTTCGGTAAATTCGAGGTAGTAGAGAATGGCCCCTGCCGCCGAAATGCCGCTGCTGAACTGTTCGATACCAAAGCCCTTGAGCGACTGAGTGCCGAACTGCTTGCAGAGCTTGTCCCGGTTGACCGACTCCGAAAAGACCCACTCATCGAGCCGATAGGTATAGTGCCGACTGCCGAACGCATCGGAGAAGCGGTCTTCGTATCCGCGCTGGTAGATGATTTCCTTCGGCGCCAGGTTGGAAATGAGTTTGTCGATGTAAGCATCGCTGCCCTCGGCGGCATAAAATTCGCCGGTTGAAATATCGAGAAAAGCCACGCCGGTATTTTTCCGGCCGAAATAGACCGCCGCCAGATAGGTATTTTCCTTGTTGGCCAAAATATTATCTCCCAGCACCACGCCCGGCGTAACCAGCTCGATGACGCCCCGCTTGACCAGCCCTTTGACCTGTTTGGGATCCTCGAGCTGTTCGCAGATCGCCACGCGTTCGCCCGCTCGGACCAGCTTGGGTAGGTAGGTGTCGATCGCATGATAGGGAAACCCTGCCAGTTCGACGAATGTCGCGGCTCCGTTGGCACGTCGCGTCAGGGTGATGCCCAGAATTCCGCTGGCCTTGATCGCATCATCGCCGAAAGTTTCGTAAAAATCGCCGACACGAAACAGGAGAATCGCATCGGGATGCACCGCTTTGACCGCATAATATTGCTTCATCAGCGGAGTTTCAACATATTTTTTTTCTATTGCCATTACCTTTCAAGATAAAGTCGGAAACATCGGAGTAAACCCTAAAAATCCGGCGGCGGACGACTTCGCTCATGCCGGTCCACAGGATTGCTCCACGTCCTGCAAATATACGAAAAATCCGGAGCAAAAGGACTTCAAAATAACGAATATTGAAAGAATATTGCATTCATTCATAATTCATATAATCTGCAATAAATGGGTGTACGACAATATAGTACACCCTTACCGGAATCGGCCCCGCAGTCGATCAACGGTGTCGAACCGTGGCGTTATCGACCGATGTCGAGATAACCACAGGTTCGCCCGAATAGTTGAATTCGCTCATACCGCTCACACAATATTTCAGCGATCCCGCCGCTGCGACCGAGGCGGTACTCATACCGGAAATGTCACAGTCGGCAAGTCCCGAAGCCAAAAACTTTCTCCCTTTGAACTGACTCATGCCCGACACTTCCAGCATCAGGTTCCGAGCTGTTCCCGAAAAGGTACATTCGCTCGAACCATCCACTGCGACCTCGGCTTTCTGCCTGCAATTCACATTTCCATTATAAACGGACATACCGGTCAGCGTACAATCCAAATCCCGGCACATAAAATCCGCGACCGCCTGGCTCATTCCGGATGCCTCCACCGTCGCTGTATCCTCGCATACCACCTGCCCTTTGTAAATCGACATACCCGACACAGACATCGTCAGGCTTCTGCAACGAATATCGGATTCGAACTCGCTCATTCCCATACATTCGACCGTAACCGACGGTTTATCGATCCCGGTCTCGGAAAAAACGGAGGACATCCCCGACAACGAAAATGACTCCAGCGGAGCGGCGCCCACATACACTACGACCCGCTTGGACATATCGTTCTTTCTCTTGGACGACAAGGCTCCGGGGTCGCACGCAAGCACGAGTTCACCGCGCCGCACCCGCACGGAAACCGCCTCAGCAGGCACATTTTCGGTTTCGACCCGGACCGAAGCGGGATTTCGGTCGGCTTCGAGTACGACCTGAATCATATTACTCACATTCAACCCGAAATAAGGTTTGTCCAGCACGATTTCGGCATCTGTCCGAAAATACACCCCTCGATTTTTCTTTTTTGCGTCACACACGCCGATCCCCAACGCCAAGCAGAGCAAAAGCAGAGTTAATTTTCTCATAACGGTCATAAATTATAGATTTAACTCTATAAAGTTAAAGAAAAATTCGGGGAAACCAATGTTTTCCCCGAAAAAACTCACAGCGGAACAGATCGCCGCAGTACGATTTCATCCAACCGGCAATTCGATCAGAGCATCCCGCACGCAGCGAACATCCGCCGGTAATAGTCCGCCTTCCACTCCACCGGTTTCGGATAGGCCCGCGACGAAGAGGGCATGCGATAAAACCGAAGCATACGGTCCGCATAGGCGAACTCCACACTCTCTCCCACAGGCGGCTCGGCGCAACCGGTAAGGCGCACGATCACATCGGTAGCCTTCTGTCCCGTCGTCACGATTGCCCGGCATTCCGGAATCAGAGCCAACAACTGCGCCAGATCGACCTCGCGCACTACTTGAAGAAAATTGTCGGAAGCATTGTTTTTCAATCGGATTATCTCTTCGGCCGTATCGTAAAGAGCCAATCCTTTCTCCTCGCAGAAACGCACGATCCGTTCCTTGTCGAAACGTTTCGCGTCGGGTGTCAGAAAATACCCCTTGTCCCCGAAAAATACCAGTCCGACGATACGCCACATATCGTTCTGCAAGTTCGGGTAAAAAAAAGTCCATCGACCACCGCACCCGCTGAGGCGGGAAACTTCCGAGCATCAGCAGACGTGCCCCGACAGGCAGAAAAGGTTCGAGAGGATGCAGTTCGCTTGTCATAATTTTTAATTTATCGTATTATTTATTTCCAAATGATTCTGTTTCAACTCCTATTTTGGGGCGCTGTGCAAGAAACTCCCTCTTCGCCCGGCATCACCGGCAATCCGATCCGGCCCATGCAGAATCGCGGGAACAACGCCTCCGCAACCGACAGCCGCCCACCACCCGACCTCGCAGATACTTGGCGATCGCACGCATCCGGAAATGCTGCGGATGCAAAGCCCCGCTCGCAACCTCCGAACGAAGGTCATTCGTAAAACCGTTCATCGAAATTCACCAGATAGAGTTTGTCGGTCGCACGGGTCAGCGCCGTATAGAGCCAGCGCAGCATGTCGCGCGTCATCGGCTCGTCGCCGAACAGACAGCGGTCGATGAAAACGGCACGCCATTGGCCGCCCTGCGCCTTGTGGCAGGTGACGGCGTAGGCGAACTTCACCTGAACGGCATTAAAGTGCGGATTCTCACGAATTTCTTTGAATCGCTTGAGCTTGCTCTTGATGTCGAGATAATCCTTTTCCACCTCGCAAAAGAGCCGGTTGCTCTCCTCACGGGTCAGCGACGGGGACTCCGAGGCAATGGTATCGAGCAGGATCTTGCACTCCAGCTCGGCGTCGTTGTAGTCCGCGAACGAAAGCACGGCCGTAGCGAAGCGGAAGCCGTAAAAATCCTCGAAACGCCTCAGGCGACGCAGTTCGGCTATATCGCCGTTGGCCAGGAAATTCATAGGGCAATCTTCGGTGCGTTCCGTAAAATGGTAGTTGTTCTTGACGACCATCAGCAGATCGCCGCTCTCGATCTCCTCCTCGGCGCCCAGCACGTAACGGCGAATACCGTCGTTGTAGCGGTTCGCCCGTTTGTTGGAACGGGTGATGACGATGGTTTCGTCGCGTCCGTAACGGTCGTAGCAATCCTGTAACTTCTCCATGAACTCACCGCCTTCGACCGCCTCGATATCGGGAAAATCCATTCGAAAACGCGGTACTTCACAGATACCGTTCTCCAACATGCAGCGTACCAGGGTAGCATTGAACAGAATACCCGATTCGGCCTCCTGACGCACCACTTCATCCAGCGACGTGTAAATCACCTCTCCATAGACGGACAGGGCTTTCGGATCGAGTGCCGGGGAGTAATCCGCCCCGATCGGAGGAAGCTGCGCATCGTCGCCCACGAGGATCAACCGGCAGTCCCTGCCGCCGCGCACGTAACTCACCAGATCGTCGAGCAATGCTCCGCTGCCGAAGATCGCCCCGTCCGAAGAACCGTTTGCCAGCATCGAAGCCTCGTCCACAATGAATACGGCACCCCGCTCCTGGTTGATGTTGAGCGAAAATTTCGACTCGTAGTCGGCATTGGTGCGCTGGCGGTAGATCCGCTTGTGAATGGTCAGGGCCGGTTCTCCCGAATAACGGGACAACACCTTGGCCGCCCGTCCCGTCGGAGCCAGCAGCACGGGTTTGATGCCGCAATCCTTGAGTGCCCCGACCAGAGCGGCGATCAACGTCGTCTTTCCGGTACCCGCGTAACCGTTCAGCACGAAAATGGCCGCAGGATCGCTCTCGGCCAAATACTCCGAAAGCGATTCGATGATTTTTTTTTGACCAGATGTTGTATTAAAACAAATTTTAGCGTAAATTTGGGTCGCAATATGAGTCTTTAGCATCTTCGGATCGGTAAAGGACGGCGGTATTGCCGACGGATTTTGATACAAACTTACTAGAAATAACTTAAAAATGACAAAAAGAATCATCCAAATCGTACTTGCCGTAGTTATCGTATGCCTGATATACGTTATCTACAAACAGATTTCGACTCCGATTATCTTCGCCAAGGAGAAGGCGGCCCGCGAAGCACGCGTCATCGACCGCATCAAGGACATCCGTACTGCGGAGCGCAGCTTCAAAACGAAGTACAACCGGTTCACCGGCGATTTCGACACGCTGATCAATTTTGTGCTGACCGACTCGCTGGAGTTCGAGCGCAAGATCGTCGATGAGGATGACTCGGTGGCAATGGCCCAGTTGAAAAAGAGCGGCCGCAAGAACAGCGAAAAGGTATGGGTACACGTGATCGACACGATCTTCACGCCGAAAAAGCTCACCGCAGAACAGGTTCGCAACCTGCGTTACGTGCCCGGCACGAACAACCAGACGGAATTCGAATTGGAAGCAGGTCTTGTGACCACCGAATCGAAAGTGGTCATCCCCGTCGTAGAGTGCCGCATACCTTATAAAATGTTCCTCGACACGGTACGCTTCCGTCAGGAGGTAATCAACCTGGTGGACGATCAGGAGAATAACTTCAGCAACTACGGAGGCATCAAGTTCGGCTCCATGGAGAAAGGTAACAATGAAGCAGGTAACTGGGGCGACGAATAACAAGCCCGAAATCAAGAATGTGTCCATCCGGCTCAGGCTGGATGGACACTCTTTTTCTGAAGAGAAGCTCGACATACCGGCCAAAGAGAAAAAAACGGTCGAAATAGAGGTATTGACGGGCAAAACCATGCTGGTTCCCCGGGAAGTGTTCGACGCGAAGGCCGCTCCCGCCCTGATGCGTATAAACGGAATGGAACCGACGGAGAAGGAGTGTATTCTCACCTCCGATCCGCAACAGCCCGTCATCGCTTTGATGGCTGCCGACAAAGCCTCCGTAGAGAAAGTCCGTGCCCGGCTGAAGGAGAAGATACGCTGGACCTCCCCGTTGCTACGTACCGGGGAATTCACGGCATCCTGCCTCTGGATATTCCGTTATGAAGAGCTGGCCTACCTGAAAGTATGGGAACGGCAAACCCTGCGGCTGGCGGAGACATTCATCGCCCCCACGGGGGAAGATCTGCTCTTCTACGTCCGGGAGCTGACGCAGGAGCTGCAGATCGAAAACTGCGAGATCCGGCTGGAAGGAAACCCGACCAAACAGGACGGACGCCTGTTGCGTGAATATTTCAAACATGTCGCCATATGCGAATAGTCAGCGGAAAATATCGGGGACGGGCAATCAACCCGCCCAAGAATCTGCGGGCACGCCCGACGACCGACTTCGCCAAGGAGAACCTGTTCAATGTACTGGGAAACCTGGTCGATTTCGAGGAGTGCGACGTGTTGGACCTATTCGCCGGGACGGGGTCGATCAGCTACGAATTCGCTTCGCGGGGCGTGCACAGCGTCACTTCGGTCGAAATCAATCCCGTACACTATAACTTCATCAAAAAAACGGCCGCCGACCTGGGAATCGACAATCTGTTCGCCGTCAAAGCCAATGTATTCCTCTACCTGAAAAGCTGTGCGAAGCAGTTCGACCTGATCTTTTCGGACGCGCCCTACGATCTGGAGGGCAGCGAAGAGGTCATCCGGCTGGTACTGGAACGCGATTTACTCAAACCGGATGGGTTTCTCGTTTTCGAACATTCGAAAAACATAAATTTTTCGTCCGACCCTCACTTTTGGCAATCAAGAAGTTACGGAAGCGTGCAATTTTCTTTCTTCAAAAAGTGAGAAAAAAGTTTGGAGATACAGATTTTTGTACTACCTTTGCATTCGCAATCAGCAAACGGTGTGGTAGTTCAGCTGGTTAGAATACCTGCCTGTCACGCAGGGGGTCGCGGGTTCGAGTCCCGTCCACACCGCAATAAACATTGAGAATCAATGTTTTACAAAACAAACACCCGATTTTACACCCAAGAATGTAAAGTCGGGTGTTTTATATTTGGAATTACCCGATTTTATTTTTGCAAGAATTGTGGTAATATCAACCCAACCGCAAGGTTTCCCTAACAACCTGTTAATTCCATGAAGTTGCTATTCATTTATCTTTAAGTAATCGAATGTTATCTTTCTTTTGACACATAAGCAGGATAATCGTCTTTAGACAAACTTTTCGCCAATGTCTCCGGATTTATATTCCAAAGTGTAGGCAAATATTCAAAAACAACTTTCCCCTTATCAAGATAGAAACGAACTTTTGCATCGAAGGCAACAGGCTTATAGCTGCCATCTCCTGTGGAATTATCTCTATACAACAATTGGTTTTCTTGCCATTTCAGTTCTTTACCGTCAAATTGCACATCGAATATTCCGCATACTACGGCTTCCATCGTCTGATTTTGGACTGTTGTAGAGATACAGTGCATATAACCGGTCAGTTGATTAGTGCTTTTCCGTATAGCAAGTTCATAGCGAAACACACTTGTCCCCGTATAATCTTTGGCAATACTCGTTCTTGAACCTTTCTCATCCACATTATAAATCAGTTCATGTGTGACGGTTGTCATATTAAATCCGAAGCCATTCTCAGTTTTTACTAAATCAGAAAACACCATCTTGTCGCTATACACACCTTCTAACTTTCCATTGTCAAGTTGGTAAACCACATCATCAGTAAACAGTGTTTTACCTATGATGCTCTCTTCTAAAAATTGAATTATTTCGTCTTTCATATTTCTATTTTGACAGATTTGTTTATTCATATAATTATGAGTTTTTAATAATGCCATAAAGATACGAAGAAAGGAGCAACCAAAATACTATTGTTTACTCCTTTCTGCTAAATTTGAGCGATTTAACAATTACATTCTAAATCCTCTGTTTTTTCTTGGTTCTTCCGTAGACTGTCGTAAACCTTGCCGAAATTTCTCCCATTGTTCCTTGAACCATTCGCTAATCGGTTGTCTGTTTATGGTCAGTACCAGTTTGCTGTCATCGGTCGGATTCTTTTCTACCTTGAAAACATCATTTTTGATGTCAAACTTCCGTTTGTGTTCTTCGGAATAAATCCTGCCGTTGCATCTGATAGCCTCTTTCTTTGTCAGAAGGCTCTCTATCATTTCTTTGGTAAAGCCGATGGCAGCGCACAACTTTTCTACTCTCAACATCTCTTTAAGCATCGGAAACCACTTGAAAGCTTTTTCAAGCAGGGTATTCAGCCGTGATATTTCCTTGTCTTTGGCTTCAAGTTCCTGATTGTGTATTCCTTGAAGATTGCGTATCTGCTTGCCGTGCTGTTCCTGCATACGTTGCATTTGGGCTTTCAAGTCATCAATGCCCTTGTCCCGTTTGGCAATTTCCTGACGCAATTCGTCATTGGATTGCTCCAGTTTCTTCATTTTCCCGCTGCCGAAAAGAGAACCCACTCCGCTTGCTATGACAGTGGCAGCATCGGTAGCCGCGCTTTTGAGCTTGTCCGTGCGTATCTCCGATTTTACCTGCCTGAGTTCCTGTTCTGCAAGGTTTACCTGCTGTTCCTTATGCCGCTTTATGGCTTCTATGCGTTGCAGTTCGGCTTTCTGTTTCTCAATGATGAAGTCGTTCCGTTCCAGATGTTCTTTGCCTGTTACGGCTTTTGACTTACCACGCTCCATCAGAAGGATGTCGGATGCCAAGGTCTGCATCTGCATCATGTCATCGTCATTGAGTTTGCGGCTCTTGCCTGTATCGTGGTTCATCCAGTCAAATACGATATGCGCATGGTAATTCGGCTTGAACCATCTTTTGCCTACCTTGAAACTCTCCCTGTCCTCTGGGTCAGGCTGTCCGTTCAGCCAATGCCCTTCGTCTTTGTGCAGGAAGATTTGGAGCGGTGTAATGCCCCAGCGTTTTTGGCACTCCTCGCCAAATTTATGCACATCTGCCAGTGTGGTGTCAGGTCTGATGAGCAATACGCCCTCACGGATGGGTGAACATCCTGACACCTTGATAATTTTGCCGTTCTTCCCTTTGCGCTCACGCTCCTTTTCCTGCATGGCACGACCTGTCTTTTCCTTGACCATCCGTTTGATGTTCTCATAGTGCGCCTGCAATTCGGGATTGCCGAAGTCAGGGTTTATCCACTGCTCGTTATTCGCAGAGAGTTCGGATACCACATATACCTTGGATTTTCCGATGTTGCGCATATACTCGGCAGTTCTCCGGTTATGAGCCTCGCTTGATGCCACGTTGCAAGGCTTGATATGTATGCTTGATTTTGTTGCCATCTTTTTAAATTCTGATTGAGTTGTTTACTAAATCTGTTTGTTGCTTTCCGCGCATATCCGCAAGGGGTTCTTAGGGGTGTAACCCATGAGCGGAGTTTCCAAAGAGAGGGTCACTCTTTGGTCGGGGTGCATAGGGCTGACAGCCCTTGCCGGGTTCTTAGGGCAGCGTCCTAAGTGGGACGGGGCAAAGCCCAGCCCCTCGGGAGAGCCCACAACTACGAAAGCGAAGCGTGTAGTTATAGTGGGCTATAACCTCTCACTACGTTTCGGGCAAAGATAGCAACTTTTGGCAACCCCACAAAATTGCCAACGTCGCCCATCGGAGAGAGAGTCAAACAACACATTTTTTTTCCTAATCACAAAAACTACCTCAATGAAGCACGGAACGAATGTCAAGGGCAGACGGAAAAAAATACTCTCTGAAAGAGGAAGATTTTTTTGTGGCTGTTTATTACACCCTTGACAGTAGAGAAGTGCGGAATTTTCTTTGTTTTTTGATTAAGAATAAAAATACAACGCAAAAAAGCATATCTATTTGATATACAGCGGTTTGCTTTCTTGTATGTTAATATATGTTAACACGCCCCTAAAAAGCTTCTTTTTCCCGCTCCGCTCGGGTTGCTGGTTCGTCTCTTTTCTTTTGTTTTTTCCCTTTTGTTTTTTCCGTAAGTTTTGAGCGAAAAAAGGAGCGAAGCGACCCCTAAACATCAAAAAAAAAACCAAAAACCCCACGGCTTTTACTAAAGTAATTTTTAGTTCTTTTTTAGTACCTTTTTCGGCATAGTTGGCTACGCTGATACTCAGCGAGTTACAGAGGGCTATTACGGCAAAATTCCGTCCTATTACGGCAAAATTCCGTCAAAAACGCATTTTTTCGGCATATACTTTACGGCATTACTATTTGATATGCCGTAATAAAGTCTTATCTTTGTCGAAAATTTAAATGTGTTCTTATGGAAAATTCGATTATGATAGCACAGGATAATAGGATTACAATGTCTCGGTATGACTTTACTCCCATAGAAAAGCGTTGTTTGTATTACGTAATCAAGGAGGTGCGACGTTTGTATGTAGATAAAGAACTCCGAGAAGATGATAAAACATATCAAGACTTATTTTCTGATATGTATCTCCACCTAAAACCCGAACAATTACAATCATTAGGAGACGAAGTAAAAGACGTTTATAACGCTCTTAAACGACTTCGAGAAAGAACGATTGAGATAAACACGGAAGAGGTTTGGATGGTTACATCGTGGATACTTAAAGCAAAACACCATAAGAAGACCAACACCTATGAAGTGTTGGTTTCAAGCGAGATTTTAGAATACTTGGTTGAATTGGCATCACAATTTACCGAGTACAGTTTGACGGTTGCAATATCCCTCAAAAGCACCTATTCGCAACGGTTTTATGAGTGGTGCTGTCAATACAAGAACAAAGGGAAATTCTTTTTAGAGGTTGATAGACTGCGTTATCTATTGAAGATTGAAGACAAAAAATCGTATGAAAATACATTTGAAATAAAACGTCGAATTTTAGATACAGCACAAAAGGAACTGCAAGAACTTTTTGAAGCTGGGCAGTCTGACCTCTATTTCACTTATCGGGTAAAAGATAGCGATAAGAAAAAAATTCTCTCCTACTGGTTTGACATCCACACCAGAGAAACCGAGGAAGAAAAGAAAGTACATTTTGAAACAACACAAAAGCAAATCGCTCGGATTATGGAGATTTGCGGTACATTCATCAAGCGAGATGAAAGGTATCTGAAGAGAGTGCTAAACCATCTACAATTATACCCAAATTTAGCGGCTGAAATATTGGAGAAACTGCATACCAAGGTAAACAATTACTCTCGAAAAGAACTTGCTCCAATCATTCGTTATGTACTTCGTGAGGACTACGGTATCAAGTAGTTAGACGCGAAAAAGGACATCTACAATACTTTTTTTGATAGCCGAACTACGACATCTTGAATACTAAATACGAGTTTTACAATACCAACTACGAGAGGGGTTTTCGCAACTCGTACTACGAGTTATTGAATACTAAAATCGTGTTATGCGGCAGCTTAAAAGACGACACCAAACCAAAAAAAATCACCTTGACAACCACCCGACTTTGAACTACGAAGGATGAAATTTTTCAGGGACAACT
>ERZ791891.921-NODE-921-length-12437-cov-2.491843_pt1 | contig 12437 bp, 10 predicted proteins | sample MGYA00510155_ERZ791891 | MGnify/ENA primary metagenome ERZ791891 (study PRJEB30046, sample SAMN00792061) | human gut metagenome | study: EMG produced TPA metagenomics assembly of the A metagenome-wide association study of gut microbiota in type 2... | reverse complement strand
GCTAAAAGAATACCATGAAGTATTCACCGGAAATGTCATTGCCCAAGAACGTTTGAAAGGTGTGGGAGTTCTTTCACGGGAAGATGCCATCTCTTTCGGAGCGACAGGAGGTACAGGACGCGCCAGCGGTTGGGCATGCGATGTCCGCAAGCGTCATCCCTATGCGATGTATGGCAAGGTAGATTTTAAAGAGATTGTCCACACTGAAGGTGACTGCTTTGCACGTTATATGGTCCGTATGGAGGAAATACTGGAAAGTATGGATATCATTGAGCAACTGATAGACAATATTCCTGAAGGGAACTATCAGGAAAAGATGAAACCGATTATACGTGTGCCCGAAGGGAATTATTATGCCGCAGTGGAAGGTTCTCGCGGAGAGTTCGGTGTTTATCTGGAAAGTCGTGGAGACAAATTTCCTTACCGCATGAAATTCCGCGCTACCGGTTTGCCTTTAGTATCAGCAATGGAAACTATGTGCCGCAACGCAAAAATTGCCGACTTAATTGCTATTGGTGGAACGGTGGATTATGTAGTACCGGATATTGACCGATAATAATGTGCCGATTCTTCAATATACAATTTGGAGAATGCACTATTTATCAGACTGAGAATTAACAAATTAAATAATTACAAGTTTGCCTATTGGCAAATTAGCAAATTGACACATTATTAAATTATGTTCGATTTTAGTATAGTCACCCAATGGGTACACTCACTGCTCACGTCATTTATGCCTGAAGAACTGGCAGTGCTCATAGAATGTATAGTAATTGGCGTATGTATCATGTTGGCATATGCAGTTATTGCTATCATTATGATTTTCATGGAACGTAAAGTGTGCGCCGCTTTCCAATGCCGCTTGGGGCCAATGCGTGTAGGTCCCCAAGGTACCATACAGGTGTTTGCCGATGTATTCAAGATGTTGATCAAGGAAATTATCACCATCCGGCATGCTGACAAGTTCCTGTACAATTTGGCACCTTACATTGTTATCCTCGCCTCTATCATGGCTTTCAGTTGCCTACCCATCAACAAGGGCATGGAGGTCCTTGATTTCAATGTAGGTATTTTCTTCTTATTGGCAGCATCCAGTATCGGCGTGGTAGGTATTTTGCTGGCAGGTTGGAGTTCCAATAACAAATATTCATTAATCGGAGCCATGCGAAGTGGCGCTCAAATGATTAGTTATGAATTATCTGTAGGATTAAGCATCCTTACCATTGTAATCTTAACAGATACCATGCAACTAAGCGAAATTGTAGAACGCCAAGCTGACGGCTGGTTCCTTTTTAAAGGACATATACCTGCATTGATCGCTTTTATCATTTATCTGATAGCCGGAAATGCAGAAGTCAACCGCGGCCCGTTTGACTTGCCTGAAGCAGAAAGTGAACTGACTGCGGGATATCATACCGAATATTCCGGTATGCACTTCGGTCTGTTCTATGTGGCAGAATTTGTAAACTTGTTTATCATCGCCGCAGTAGCCACAACCATCTTCCTGGGAGGATGGATGCCGCTACATATTCCTGGGCTAGACGGATTCAATGCCATCATGGATTATATACCCGGATTTATTTGGTTCTTTGGCAAGTCATTCTTTGTAGTATGGTTACTAATGTGGATCAAATGGACATTTCCCCGTCTGCGTATTGACCAAATTCTAACGCTGGAATGGAAGTACTTGGTTCCAATAGGTTTGTGCAACCTGTTGTTGATGGTAATTATTGTTGTATTTAAATTACATTTCTGATGAAAGAAGAAAAACATTCCTATATAAAAGGGCTGCTTCATGGCATCGGTACATTACTTACCGGCATGAAAGTGACAGGACGAGAATTCTTCACTCCTAAAGTCACTGAACAATATCCCGAAAACCGTGCCACATTAAAAATATCGCCCCGTTTCCGAGGACGGCTTATCATGCCGGTTGATGAGAATGGTAATAACAAATGTATTGCTTGCGGACTTTGCCAGATGGCTTGCCCCAATGATACAATCACCATTACCAGCGAATCTGTGACCAACGAAGAAACAGGCAAGAAAAAGAAAATATTGGTAAAGTATGAGTACGACCTGGGAGCCTGTATGTTCTGTCAACTTTGTGTGAACGCTTGTCCACACGATGCCATTCGGTTCGATACAGAATTCGAAAATGCTGTATTCGACCGCAGCAAACTAGTTCTCACTCTGAACAAAAAATAAAAAACAAACGATATTATGACACTACAACTAATTGTATTCATTGTACTGGCGTTGTTTATCGCTGTCTGTTCGGTATTGGCAGTCACGACCTCACGTATCTTGCGTGCAGCAACTTATCTGCTGTTCGTTTTATTTGGTACAGCAGGTATTTACTTCCAACTCAACTACTCATTCTTGGGAGCTGTACAATTACTGATTTACGCCGGTGGTATAACAGTGCTTTATGTATTTAGTATCTTATTGACCTCTTCACAGGGAGACAAAGCAGAGAGATTAAAAAATGGAAAGATGGTGGCCGGAGCTATTTCTACTATAGCAGGACTGGCTATCTGTCTGTTCGTCATGCTGAAGAACGAATTCTTGCCCTCTCATTTTGTTCATGGTGAACTGGATGTACGCACGATCGGTCATGCACTGATGGGCATGGAAAAATATCAATATATCCTTCCTTTCGAAGTAATCAGCGTGTTATTACTCGCTTGCATCGTAGGAGGAATCCTAATCGCTAGAAAAAGATAGAACTTATGGTACACATGGAATATTATCTGGTGGTTTCCACCTTTATGATGTTTGCGGGAATCTATGGTTTCTTCACCCGCCGCAATTTATTGGCCATGCTCATCAGTGTGGAACTGATACTGAATTCGGTAGACATCAACTTCGCCGTATTCAACCGATACCTCTTTCCCGAAGAACTGGAAGGCTTTTTTTTCGCCCTGTTCGCTATCGGCGTGAGTGCGGCTGAAACAGCAGTAGCTATTGCTATCATTATCAATATCTACCGCAATGTACGCAATATCCAAGTGAAGAACTTAAATGAAATGAAAAACTAATTATGGAACATACAATACTAATCCTTATCCTACCTTTCCTCAGTTTCCTGATACTGGGGCTGGCAGGTATGCGTATGAAGAACGGATTGGCAGGAACCATCGGCACCGTTTCACTGGCAGGGGTGACGTTGCTTTCCTACCTCACTGCCTTCAATTATTTTGCAGGAGGGCGTACGGCAGAAGGCGTCTATCCTACTCTCACACCTTATAATTTTGAATGGTTACCTTTCACAACGAACCTGCATATTGACATGGGAATCATGTTTGACCCTATTTCAGTTATGATGCTAGTCGTTATTTCCACCGTCAGTCTGATGGTACATATCTATTCATTCGGATATATGAAAGGTGAAAAAGGCTTTCAACGTTACTACGCATTTCTTAGCCTGTTTACCATGTCCATGTTGGGGCTCGTAGTAGCAACTAATATTTTCCAGATGTATGTCTTTTGGGAACTGGTAGGTGTTTCTTCTTATCTACTTATCGGCTTTTATTACACCAAGAAAGAAGCGATTGCTGCCAGTAAAAAAGCATTTATTGTTACCCGTTTCGCTGATTTAGGCTTTCTGATCGGTATCTTGATTTACGGCTATTATGCCGAAACATTCTCGTTCACCCCCCAACTTCAGGTACTTGCAGTTGCCGGAAGTATGATACCATTGGCCTTGGGGCTAATGTTTATCGGTGGTGCCGGTAAAAGTGCGATGTTTCCATTGCACATCTGGTTACCGGATGCTATGGAAGGTCCTACTCCTGTCAGTGCATTAATCCATGCTGCTACCATGGTAGTAGCCGGTGTATATCTGGTAGCCCGTATGTTCCCGTTGTTTATAGGATATGCGCCCGAAGTGCTGCACTGGATAGCTTATATCGGTGCGTTCACTGCATTCTACGCCGCTAGTGTGGCGTGTGCACAAAGCGATATCAAACGTGTGCTCGCCTTCTCCACTATATCTCAAATTGGATTTATGATTGTTGCATTAGGCGTTTGTACTTCCATGAATCCTCATGAAGGAGGACTAGGCTACATGGCATCCATGTTCCACCTGTTCACACATGCCATGTTCAAGGCATTGCTGTTCTTAGGAGCCGGATGTATCATTCATGCCGTACACAGTAACGAGATGAGCGCCATGGGAGGACTTCATAAATTCATGCCCGTCACCCACTGGACATTCCTGATTGCTTGTCTGGCTATCTCGGGTATCTGGCCATTCTCAGGTTTTTTCTCTAAAGACGAAATTCTGACTGCCTGCTTCCAATTCAGTCCTGTTATGGGATGGATAATGACAGGCATTGCCGCCATGACAGCATTTTATATGTTCCGCCTTTATTATTGTATTTTCTGGAATGGAGAATGGAAAGGACACTCCCACGAATCCGGACCTGATGCACATACTCCGCATGAGGCTCCACTTACCATGACATTCCCGCTGATGTTTTTAGCCGCTATCACCTGTATTGCCGGATTCATACCTTTCGGCAATCTGATCAGTAGTAACGGAGAAGCCTATACCATTCATCTGGATATGCAGATAGCTGCTACAAGTATCATTATTGCTATAGCATCCATCACTTTAGCTACATGGATGTATGCAGGTAAGAGACAACCCGTAGCCAACTATCTGGCGCGCACATTCCCACGTTTGCACACAGCAGCTTACCACCGTTTCTATATGGATGAGATATGGTTGTTCGTAACCAAGAAAATCATCTTCCGGTGCATCAGTACTCCGATAGCCTGGTGGGCCCGGCACGTTATCGATCAATTCTTTAACTTCACTGCGTGGAGTACTCATGCTACCGCCGATGAAATACGTGACATGCAAAGTGGAAACGTACAGCAGTACAGTATTTGGTTCCTTGCAGGTGCATTGATATTGACGCTGATACTATTAATTTAATGAATAATAAAAAATCCGCCGCATGGCCATTTTTTAATTTTTAATTTAAAAAGATGAACATACTAAGTTTTTTCATTATAGTTCCCTTGTTGATGCTCGCGAGCCTTTGGGCTTCGCGCAGCGTCAATCAAGTTCGCGGAGTGATGGTTGTCGGATCTTCCATATTATTGGCATTATCCGTTTACCTCACCATTGATTATATCGAACTACGCCAAGCCGGTGCTACAGGAGAGATGCTGTTCACAGCCAGCACAGTTTGGTATGCACCGCTCCATATATGCTACTCAGTAGGAGTAGACGGTATATCAGTAGCAATGTTGCTGCTTAGTTCCATTATTGTATTCACCGGTACTTTTGCATCGTGGAAGTTACAACCATTGACAAAAGAATATTTCATGTGGTTCACTCTATTGAGTGTAGGGGTATTCGGATTCTTCGTTTCAACAGACCTGTTCACCATGTTCATGTTTTATGAAGTAGCCTTAATTCCAATGTATCTGCTCATCGGTGTATGGGGAAGCGGACGTAAAGAATACGCCGCCATGAAACTTACATTAATGTTAATGGGTGGTTCTGCATTTCTACTGATCGGAATTCTCGGTATTTTTTATGGTGCAGGCGGTGAAACTATGAACTTGCTGGAAATCGCCAAACTGCATATACCTCATGAAATGCAACGCATCTTCTTCCCGCTTATCTTCTTGGGGTTCGGAGTCTTAGGAGCTTTGTTCCCTTTCCATACATGGAGTCCCGATGGTCATGCTTCTGCACCGACTGCTGTTTCTATGCTTCACGCTGGAGTATTGATGAAACTAGGAGGTTACGGATGCTTCCGTGTTGCTATGTACCTGATGCCTGAAGGTGCAGCCATGTGGGGAGATGTATTCCTGATATTGACCACTATTTCTGTAGTTTACGGTGCATTCAGTGCTGTGGTACAAACCGACTTAAAATATATCAATGCCTATTCCTCCGTATCCCACTGCGGATTGGTGCTCTTTGCCCTGCTGATGATGACACGCACCAGTTGTACGGGTGCTATTCTCCAAATGTTGAGTCACGGATTAATGACCGCTTTGTTCTTCGCCCTTATTGGTATGATATACGGACGTACCCACACCCGTGATGTCCGATTAATGGGAGGTTTGATGAAGATTATGCCTTTTCTGGCTGTAGGTTATGTTATTGCCGGTCTTGCTAACTTGGGACTTCCGGGACTAAGTGGTTTTGTTGCTGAAATGACGGTCTTTGTAGGTTCTTTCCAAAATGATGATACATTCCATCGCGTATGTACCCTAGTGGCAACAACAAGTATCGTCATTACCGCAGTCTATATCCTGCGTGTAGTAGGTAAAATTCTTTATGGCAAAGTTTTGAATCCCGAACATCTGAAACTCACAGACGCAACCTGGGATGAACGAGTAGCCGTTATCTGCCTCATCGCCTGTGTAGCAGGTTTAGGAATGGCTCCATTCTGGATAAGCGATCTGATCAGTAACAGTGTAGAACCAATCATAAGTCAATTATTAAATTAAAATTTGAGAATTAAAAATTAAAAAATAGCAATGATGGACATAACAGCAATACTCCATATGCATGCCGAACTGAGTCTGACAGCCGTTTTTATTCTGATGTTTCTGTTAGATTTATTTTTACCGGCTCCACAACGTCACTGGTTACGCCCCATGGCATGTATCCTACTGACCATTCAACTCTTAGCAAACCTATGGCCGGAAGAGGTGACTTTATTTGGCGGCATGTATCACTCAACCCCTATGGCGTCTGTTCTGAAAAGCATCCTGACCATAGGTACCATACTGGTGTTTCTGCAAGCAGACACTTGGCTAAAACGTGAAGACACCCGTCATAAACAAGGCGAATTCTACATCCTTACCCTCAGTACCTTGCTGGGTATGTATTTCATGGTAAGCGCAGGGCACTTCCTGCTATTCTTCCTTGGATTGGAATTGGCAACCGTTCCTATGGCTTGTCTCGTAGCTTTCGATAAATATAAAGGGCATAGTGCCGAAGCCGGAGCTAAATTCATTCTTTCGGCTTTATTCTCCAGCGGTATTTTCCTCTATGGCATTTCTATGATTTATGGGACAGCAGGTACTTTATATTTTGAAGATATCCCTGCCGGACTGACAGGAACTCCATTACAAGTTCTTGCACTAGTATTTTTCTTCTCCGGACTGGCCTTCAAATTAAGCTTGGTACCTTTTCATCTGTGGACAGCAGATACTTATCAAGGTGCACCGACTACAGTAAGCGCCTACCTATCCGTTATTTCAAAAGGCGCAGCTGCTTTTGCTTTAATGATTATTTTAATGAAAGTATTCGGACCAATGACTGAACAATGGAGTGAAATACTATGTATTATCATTGTAGCCACCATCACTATAGCCAATCTGTTCGCCATCCGCCAAAACAACCTGAAACGCTTTATGGCCTTCAGCAGTATTTCACAAGCCGGCTACATAATGTTGGCTGTACTGGCTGGAACTCCGCAGGGCATGGCATCCCTAGTATATTATATAGTAGTATACATTGCCGCCAATCTCGCCGTATTCGGTGTCATCAATACCATTGAGCAACATACCCACGGTAAAATAGAGCGCGAAGATTATAACGGACTTTATAAGACCAACCCCAAACTAACTATGGTCATGACACTTGCTCTTTTCTCATTGGCAGGTATCCCGCCATTTGCCGGATTCTTCAGTAAGTTCTTTGTATTCATGGCAGCATTCCATAGCGGATATTATCTTATTGTATTTATCGCATTGGTCAATACAATCATTTCATTGTATTATTACTTATTGATTGTAAAAGCCATGTTCATCACACCTAATGAAGACCCTATCGGCAATTTTCGTACAGCAACTCCGATGCGCATCAGTCTGTTGGTATGTGTAGCCGGCATATTCGTTTTAGGAATTATAAGTGGGGTATATCAACTATTAAGTGATACAGCAATACTATAAAAGTTCAGTTACAAAAAGAAGAATAATAACTGAAATGATTATTGTATTTCTATGATCAATATTCTTTTACTTTGGAAGCAGAATCAATCTGTTTTCAAAGTAAAAGAATACCTTAAAGTTTCTCTTCAACAAATTTATCATTATCTTCGTAGCAAATTATAAAAAAATAAGTACTATGAAGAAAGTCCTCTATATTACAATACTAGCTTGCTCTACTTTATGGGGATCTTGCACAGAGAAAAATAAACAATCCGCCAGAACAGATTCCTTTATAGAAAAAAATGTAGCATTTGCACGTGCACAAATCGGGAATGAAATACAAATTATAGAAAAATCAGAGAAATTTATAAACCCTGTGACACTGAAAACTGACAGTACCATTTATTATTGTGACTACGCCGACTGGCGAAGTGGTTTTTTCCCTGGGTCAGTGTGGTATCTATATGAGTTAAGTGGCGACACTACTCTCTTATCATTAGCTGATAAATACACTTCGGCCATAGAAGAAGCCAAAAAACTGACTTGGCACCATGATGTAGGTTTCATGATAAATTGTAGTTTCGGCAATGGATGGCGAACAACTAAATTACCCAGATACAAAGAAGTCATGATAGAAGCTGCACGTTCATTAGCTACTCGTTTCCGTGAAAAACCGGGAATTATCCAATCATGGGATGTGACCCGCGGCTGGCAATCGGAACGCGGTTGGGAATGTCCGGTCATAATAGATAATATGATGAATTTAGAGTTACTATTTGAAGCAACTAAATTATCTGGTGATTCCACCTTTTATCATATAGCAGTGAACCATGCAGACCGCACTTTGAAAGAGCATTTCCGTACAAACGGAAGTTGTTATCATGTAATAGATTATAGTTTGGCAGACGGCATGGTACGGCATAGACAAACAGCCCAAGGATATGCAGACGAATCGACTTGGAGTCGTGGACAAGCATGGGCGATTTATGGTTACACTGTGTGTTACCGGGAAACTCATGATAAAAAGTATCTGAATCAGGCATTGAAGACTTTCCAATTTATGAAAACACATCCCCGGCTTCCCAAAGACTTGATTCCTTATTGGGATATGGATGCTCCCAATATTCCCAATGAACCACGAGACGCTTCAAGTGCTTCTTGTATAGCTTCTGCACTTTATGAAATTAGTACAATGGATGTGCCTGATGCAAACAGTTATAAGAACTATGCAGACAGTATTATGGCCTCTCTAGCCTCACCAAACTATCTGGCATCTCTTGGAAAAAATGGTAACTTTTTATTAATGCATTCAGTGGGCAGTATTCCTCATGGCACAGAAATAGATGTACCTTTAAATTATGCAGACTATTATTTTCTGGAAGCATTGAAACGAAAGCGTGACATTGAAGAAGGCACACACTAAGTTATACAGACAAACACAGAAATATTTCCTCCCGTTCTTCGGGAGGAATGCCACAGCCGGTATCGGTTACTTCAATTCGTAACTTACTTTGTGCCTTATCCAACTTTATTTTAAGAGTTACAGATCCAGAATCTGTAAATTTATTAGTATTATCAAACAGGCTCTCTATCACTAGCGACAAATGCAATTCATTGGTGGAGATAAACATTTCCCCTTTTGGTAATTTCACCAATACAAGTACCATAAAAAGTCTAATTACTAAAAAACTCCTGTTCTTAGTTTCCAAACGGTAATTTTCATAGTTCAATTGATCTACTCCATACTTTACAGGTAGTTCACTAAATTATTTTTTCAGACTAGAAGAATTAATGGAATCCTGCGCTTGTATATCTTATAATATTCAGAAGACTATCTTTGGTAGTAGAAATACTACCTCCTATCACGACAAGAATTCCCCAACAGATATCAATATATACAAGTGATGTATTTCATAATATCAGATTATTAAGGTACGAATATACAAATAATATAAAAATGTAGCAGCAGTTATTCCTCTATTATTAGAATTTACACAATAATGGGCAATTAATCCACTTATTTTCTAATTATATGCTTTAATATTGCATCGTAGATATTTTTTGGTAACTATGAAATTATTAATTATTAAACATCAAAGATATGGTAAAAAAGTTAGTTAGTGTACTTTGTATATGTGCATATTTTGGACTTGCTCATGCACAAATACCACAAGAGATTTGGAAAGAAAGTGAGCAAATAGAAAAACAAATCAAAAAGACTTCTTTTCCGATCGTGTGTACAACATTAAAGATTTCGGTGCCAAAGAAGGAAATAATGGTGAAATACTCTGCCATGAAGCAATCAATCTAGCTATCCTCACATGCAGCCAGACAGGTGGAGGAACTGTATTAGTTCCACCCGGAGAATTTCTAACAGGTCCTATCACACTGAAAAGTAATGTAAATCTGCATTTGGAAGAAGGTGCCTATCTAAAATTTTCTTCAGAGAAATATCTATATACTCCAACCGTACTCACTCGCTGGGAAGGAGTAGACTGTTACAATTTGCATCCATTAATTTATGCTTATGGTGAAAGCAACATAGGCATTACCGGTAAAGGTATTATAGACGGACAGGCCAGTAATGATAACTGGTGGAGTATGTGTGGTGCTCCACACTATGGCTGGAAGGAAGGGATGACAGCTCAAAAAAATGGCGGCAGAGACAAATTACTGATGTACGCCGAAACATTTGCCCCGATAGATAAGCGCCAAATGACTTTTGAAGACGGTTTACGTCCCCAACTTATCAATCTATATCGTTGCAACACTATTTTAATAGAAAATGTAACATTGAAAAATTCTCCGTTTTGGGTTATCCATCCTTTATTTTGTGAAAGTCTGACAGTGCGTGGGGTTAAAGTTTCCAGTCACGGTCCCAATAGCGATGGCTGCGATCCGGAATCAAGTAAGAACGTATTAATTGAAAACTGTATATTCGATACTGGAGACGACTGCATTGCCATTAAAAGCGGACGGAATGCCGACGGACGGAAATGGAATGTACCAAGTGAAAATATCATTGTACGCAATTGCGAAATGAAAGACGGACACGGTGGTGTAGTTGTAGGCAGTGAGATTTCGGGAGGATATAAGAACCTGTTTGTTGAAAACTGCAAAATGGACAGCCCGAACCTGGAACGTGTCATCCGCATCAAAACCAACAACTGCCGTGGTGGTGTCATTGAAAATATTTATGTGCGTAATGTAGAAGTAGGTGAATGTCGCGAAGCCGTTTTGAAAATCAACCTGCAATATGAAAACCGTGAAAAATGTGACAGAAATTTCCCACCTGTAGTACGCCATATATATCTGGATAATGTTACCAGTGAAAAAAGTAAGTACGGAGTCTTGATTACCGGATATGACGACCGTGTCAATATTGAAGACATCCATGTAACAAACAGCCGTTTCAATAATGTAGAGAAAAAGGGAAATTTAATTACGGGAGCTAAGGATGTAGTACTGAAAGAACTGTATATCAATGGAAATAAGGTAAGAAAATAAGATAAAAAATCTTTGGTATAATGAGATGCCATCATACCAAAGATTATATCCTCTTTTGAGAACCTATTCCAGACACTCATCAAGTTCACGTATCAACTCTTCTTTATCAAGATGTCGCCCGATAAAAACTATTTTCTGCATACGATCTCCATATTTATCATCCCAATCCCGCAATAAGCCCGGCTCCTGACGTATTACCTCTATCAGTTCTTCTTCAGGTGCCGTAGCATACCATAAACCGGCTTCCTTCAACTTTTTCTGCACACCGGCCTGTTCAAAAAGAAAAGACATATCACGATTATTGCTGAAATAACAGACTCCTTTTGCTCGAATAATATTACGACTCCACTGGGTGGATACAAAACGATCAAATTTATGGATATCAAAAGCCGAACGACGATAATACACAAAAGTACTGATGCCATATTCATCCACTTCACTACCTTCATGATGATGATGGTGTGCATGCTCCTCATCGTGATGATGATGCTCATGCTCCTCCGCTTCTTTTTTCTGCTCTTCCGTAAGGGCACTCTCTATTCCACGTATCCAACCGGCAGAAGTGGCAGTACGTTCAAAGTCAAATGCTTCAGTATAGATTATCTTATCCAAATCTGCATCAGCATAATCACATTCTATTATTTCAGCTGCAGGTTGCAATGTACGGATAATCTGTTTGATACGTTCCAATTCGTCACGTTTCACTTCCGAGGCCTTATTCAACAATACAACATTACAAAATTCAATCTGTTGGATAATCAAATTTTCAATATCCTCTTCGTCAATACCCTTACAGGTCAAATCGTTGCCACAAGAAAACTCACTTTGCAGACGCAAGGCATCTACCACAGTCACAATACAATCCAAACGACATCCCCCGTACGTATTCCCCATACTTGAAATAGAACAAATAGTCTGTGCGATAGGAGCTGGTTCACAAACCCCACTTGCCTCAATCACAATGTAATCAAAACGCTCCTGCTTCATAATATCATCTATCTGCTCCACCAAATCCATCT
>ERZ791891.890-NODE-890-length-12818-cov-2.173940_pt1 | contig 12818 bp, 10 predicted proteins | sample MGYA00510155_ERZ791891 | MGnify/ENA primary metagenome ERZ791891 (study PRJEB30046, sample SAMN00792061) | human gut metagenome | study: EMG produced TPA metagenomics assembly of the A metagenome-wide association study of gut microbiota in type 2... | reverse complement strand
TCGCAATACATGTACGATTTTTTGTTTTCGTTTTCATTTGATTGCGGCTGAGCATAAGAGGTCCAGCTCAAAGCAACAAGCAACACCAAGCTCAATAAACTTTACGGGACAAATAAACATTAAATTAGACATAAAAACATTTGTCTAAATATGATATTTTTGCGACTAAATAAAAAAGGGACAACTGAAAATTAATTCAGTCATCCCTTTTCTATAACACAGTTTAAAATTATTCCATCTCAATCATTACAGCGTGACTGTGTACATTGTCACCCTCTTTGACATCGATTTTTTTCACTTTACCGTCCTGGGCTGCACGGATATTACTGTTCATCTTCATTGCTTTGAAAACAAGCAGAATATCACCCGCTTTTACCTCCTGACCCTCCGTCACACATACTTTCACAATCGTTCCAGGGATATTCGATTTGATGTGCTTGGGATTTTCAGGCTGCCAAGGCTTACGTGCAAGGTGCTTCTTCGTAAAGGTCGTTTTGAAGCTACCATGCATCGTAGTCAATATATCATACTGTTTTTCTTCTGCCATAACTTAAAATATTTAAGTAATCACACGATCTGCTACAAAGGCACATTACCGTGTTTCTTGTTTGGCTGAGAACGATTCTTGTGAGCCGATACGCGCAGTGCATGCTCGATGAACTTACGAGTTTCAGCAGGTGCAATCACTGAGTCGATATAACCTTTGGCCGCAGCCACATACGGATTGGCAAACTTGTCTTTGTACTCTTTGATCTTGAGCTGACGCATCTCGGCAGGATTCTCTGCGTTCATGATCTCCTTGCGGAAGATGATATTGGCAGCTCCTTCAGGTCCCATAACGGCAATCTCTGCATTCGGCCATGCGAATACGAAGTCTGCACGCAGGTGACGAGAACCCATAGCGATATAACCACCACCATAAGCCTTACGCAACACTACAGTAATTGAAGGCACAGTAGCCTCGCTGTATGCATAAAGCAGTTTTGCACCGTGACGGATCACACCAGCATGCTCCTGGTCTATACCCGGCAGGTAACCCGGCAGGTCTTCGAGGGTAACGATCGGAATATTGAAGGCATCGCAGAAACGGATGAAACGTGCGGCTTTATCTGAAGAGTCGCAGTCAAGCACACCGGCCATAACCAGCGGCTGGTTGGCAATGAAACCGACAGTCTCGCCGTTCACGCGACCGAAACCAATTACGATATTGGCTGCGAACATCTCCATCACTTCGAGGAATTCGCTCTCATCAACCAACGCCTTGATCACGTCACGTACATCATAAGGCACGGTCGGATCTGACGGAACGATCTGAGTAAGATCATACTCTGGCAGAGGTTTAGCCGGAGTGATCTTCTCTGCACGGATCGTGTTGTTGGCCGGAATCATCGAGATCAACTTACGGATCTGAACGAAGCACTCATCCTCGCTGGTTGCATAGAAGTGAGCATTACCGGTCATCTCGCTGTGTACTTTCGCACCACCGAGCTCTTCCATTGAGATCTCCTCACCCAAAACGGTCTTGATTACTTCAGGACCAGTGATGAACATCTTCGAAATATTCTCAACTACAAATACGAAGTCTGTCAATGCAGGTGAATAAACAGCACCACCGGCGCAAGGACCGAGGATCACCGAAATCTGCGGAATCACACCGCTTGAAAGCGTATTACGGAAGAAAATTTCACCGTAACCGGCCAAAGCGTTGACACCCTCCTGGATACGAGCTCCACCCGAGTCGTTGATACCGATCAACGGAATACGCATATTCAATGCATAATCCATGATCTTGGTGATCTTGCGTGCATGCATAAAACCGAGCGAACCGCCGGCAACCGTGAAGTCCTGTGCAAAAATGGCAACGGGAGCACCCATGATGGTACCGGTACCGATAATTACACCGTCACCCGGCAGAGATTTGTCCTGCATGCCGAAATCACGACCGTCATGCTCAACAAACATATCATACTCCTGGAAAGAGTCAGCATCTACCAACGCAATGATACGCTCACGCGCGGTCATTTTACCCATCGCTTTCTGTTTTTCGATGGCTTTGGTTCCGCCTCCGAAGCGGATACGTTCTTTCCGCTGTTGGAGTTCGAGAACTTTACTATCCTCTGACATAGAATAAAGTAAATTTTTAGTTAGTACTGTGGTTTTCTCTATTCAACATTAAGGTATTGAGCCATTTTAACTAACAGCTCAAGGAACAAAAATAAGCATAATTCGCCAAATTATACCATTTCATAGCCTAAATCGACCAATTCAGGCCATATCTTCCTGATATACAAAACAATCCGAAAAATCAGCCTGAACTACGCCTCGATCACCCGAAAAGATACCATAAACAGCCGATCCAGACCCCGACATAGAGGCATATAATGCCCCCATCTCATACAATTGTTGTTTGATCTCGGCAATCTGGGGATACTGCGGAAAAACGGACATCTCAAAATCATTTCCGATCACATCCTTCCACAGTTCGACAGGTTGCACCAACTGCTCTGTCAATGCTGTTTCCGGCATGTGCGGGGTAACATGGGCATAAGCCTCTGCCGTACTGACCCCCACATTCGGTTTGACAATTACCAGTCGATAGCCTTTCATCGACAGTTCGATTGGGGAAAGGATCTCCCCTCTCCCGGTAGCCAAAGCCGGTCGATCAGCCACGAAAAAGGCCGTATCACTTCCCAATTCAGCAGCCAAAGACTCCATTGTGGACAAGCTCAATTTCAGATCAAATAATTGCGATAACCCTTTGATGACACACGCAGCATTGGCAGAACCACCTCCGAGGCCTGCCCCCATCGGAATATGTTTGTGCAGATGCATCTTAACATTACCAATCGGATAGTTGCGACGCATCAACTCATAAGCCCGCACGCAGAGATTCTTCTCCACAGGCCCATCCACTGCGAGACCCGAGGAGCTGAATTCGACACCCGGTTTATCGCCCGGAATCATCTCAATTGCATCACACAGTCCCCGGACCGGAAACATCACCGTTTCAAGATCATGGTAACCATCGGCACGTTTCCGAATCACATACAGTCCTATATTAATCTTGCAGCCTGAGAAGAAAATCATAACGGTAAATTTGAGGTAAAAATAACAAATAAAAATGAATTTGTATCTTTGCAATATAACCTTCGGGATCAACCCCACATCTGCTCAAAATGATTCTCCGCACACAGATCAAACTATCTCCGGCTCCCTTTACCATTGGATACGATTCACAGGGAGTGATCTGCGGATCCTGCTTTTCTGAACGGATTGGGCAACGGTTGGTAGAGGGCAAGATGCCGGTCAGTCTAAACCCGTATGGCATCCTATTCAACCCGATATCGATTCTCTCCACACTGGAAGATCTGCACGCTAACCGCAAGACCGATCCCAACGAATTAATCCAACACGAAGGGCGCTGGATCGATTTACGGTGTCACGGCTCTTTTTCAGCATCGACGGCAGACGAATTGATCCGGATGATCGACACAGCCACCCTTCAAGGACACACATCACTCCAGAAGGCCCGTTACGTTATTATTACGTGGGGGACGGCTTGGGTATATGAACATCGAACATCGGGCAGAGTCGTTGCCAACTGCCACAAACTACCCCAACAGGATTTCATTCGCAGAAGACTCTCCGTAGAAGAGATCGTTAATGCATGGGAGACTCCGCTACGCAGCTATCTGCAAGACAAACAGGTTATTTTTACAGTCAGCCCGATACGTCATTTGCGGGATGGACTGGCCGACAACCAGTTGAGTAAATCGACACTGATCGTAGCAGCCCACACCTTAGTCGAACAGTTTGCCAACTGCCACTACTTTCCGGCATATGAGATCATGATGGATGATCTGCGCGACTATCGGTTTTATGATCGGGACATGATCCACCCTTCAGATCTGGCCGCTGATTACATTTGGGAACAGTTTTGTAACTGGGTGATTGCACCACAAGCCCAACAAACCATACAACGGATCACAGCCCTACAACAGATGTTGAGTCACCGACCTCTCCATCCCGACAGCTCCGCTTTCAAAACATTTCTCACCAAAATAGCAGCCGAAATCGACACCCTACAGAAATGTTATCCTCAACTCGATTTCAACGAGGAGAGAAGACGATTTACTCAACTTGAAAGTTACGAACAATGAGCCAACTGAAACATAACAGACACATCACCTGCCCTCGTTGCGGCACAGATGTCAAAATCCCCTTATTCTGGGTCATCGGCATCGAAGGGATATTTCGTTGCTCCAACTGCCGCATGCCGTTCAAAACCGGCTACAAAATGGGGGCCGTATTCATGGCTTTAGCCTTGACATTAGCCGTTACCACCATTCAACTGCTGGTCTATATTTTCAGCATCTATTCAATGGCACTATTCGTATTGGCATTGATTCCGTTATGGCTGTTTTACGGGTACCATTTTCGTAAACCCTACATGCTCCACAAAGCGAAACGATATGCCAGCAATCACCCCATCGAAGAGGAGCTGAATCCGGACGAAGCCACCGCACCCAAACGTTCTCTACCAAAGGATGTTGCTTTCGACGACACCACTTCTACTCTTCCAGCTGGGTTCACGCAATCGCCGACACAACCAACGACCAACAGCACCAATCCCAATGCAGCTACCAACAGCCAAACCGTAAACAATCCGGGGAATACAACATCTGCATACACCCGCGATACACAAAACATTGCTCCTCGGTTTGGTGCAGAGCAAGAACAGGATTATCGTTTCTGATTCAGAATTTAATCATACTCCTATGTTTCCGGAGTTAAAACCGTATCATGGTTTTAACTCCGGAAACTATTTTATCACAACTTTTGTTACCTTTGTGACTTGCAAAGATTGGCCTTAAATCAAGGAGACCAACACAACCAAACTTGGAAAATTAGCACATGAAACCAAACATTCTGTCAACCATGCTGTTGACACTGTTTTGTGCTGGCTCTGTTTCCGCCCAGCAGCCCACTAAACCCAAACTGGTCATCAATATTGTCATCAGCCAAATGCGGGCTGACTATTTGGACCGTTTTGCCAGCAATTTTTCGTCAGACGGATTTCGCCGTTTCATGAATCAAGGCGTATATTATGCCGGTGCGCACTACGACTATATGCAAACCTATACCGCTGCAGGATTGGCAACCTTAACTACTGGAACCAACCCGTCCGGACATGGTGTCGTCTCCGAAAACTGGATCGACTTTACCACCGGCAAACAGATCAACCTGATCGCTGACTCCAAAGTAACCGGATTGGAATGCGATGCAGGTATCGGTTGCTACTCCCCTGCCAACCTGACTGTAGCCACTCTCGGAGACCGTCTCAAAGAGTTTGACAATCAATCCAAAGTGATCTCAATTGCAGCAACTCCGGTCTCTGCCATTGTCGGAGGAGGTTACAGTGCCGACACCTATTGGTTGGATGCCGGCCGAGGACATTGGATCTCAAGCACCTATTATTTTAAACAGCTTCCCCGCTGGGTATCTGCCTATAATGCACAAAACATTTTCGAGCAGTACATGGATCGCAGTTGGGATCCAAGCAAAACCGAAACAGCCTATAAAAACAGCGAGCGTACCGTTATCGATTTTACATCGGAAAAACAGGGTTTCTTCTCCAAACCATTTTTCCGCAAAATCGGTTCCCTGTTCAAAAAAGAGGACTATTCATTCAATGCAGCAGCACTGCTCTACACTCCTTATGGCAACACGTTGACCTCTCAATTTGCCCGCGAAGCGATCATTCAGGAAAAGTTGGGACGTGACGATCATACCGATCTGCTGACCATCGTGTATGATTCACCCCGACTGATCGGTGAGCAATTCGGTCCTCGCTCCATAGAAGTTGAAGATACCTACTATAAACTTGACACCGAGTTAAGCATGTTTGCCGATTTCCTTGCCGCACAATTTAAAAACGGTGAAGTTATCGTCGTTCTTACATCGGATCATGGCACCAGTGACACATATAAAGAAGATGGACGGGTGCCTATGGGACGTTTCAACGTCGAGCAGTTCAAGATGATTATGAACGGCTTCTTGAGTGCTCAGTTCGAACCGGCCAACTGGATTATCGCATACCACGATCGTCAACTCTATCTGAACAGATCGATTATCTACTCTTATGGCTTTAATTTGGCCGAAGTACAGACGCGTGCAGCAACATTTGCCCTGCAATTTCGAGGCGTTAGTGATGCACTTAGTTCGACCAGCATGCAAAACGGCTATTTCGGAGGTGGTGTAGGACAAAAAATGCAAAACAGTTTCTATCCCAAACGTTCCGGAGATATCGTCATCAATCTGATGCCCGGTTGGATCGAAGAAGACAGCACCAAAGTTTCGACCAGCGGCTCATTATATGACTACGACACCCATGTACCGTTAATCTTTTATGGCACATCGTTGCCTGTCAAAAAAGTATATCGGAATGTATCCATGACGGATGTCGTTCCGACTTTGGCTCGAATCATGCAAATCACCGTACCTAATGCTGCAACCGGGTCCGTGCTGACAGAGGTGATTCCGAACCAACGCTAAGACACAATTAAGGCGCTTGAATTAACATGGTAGGTTTCCGGGACATATTGCTAATCTCACTCCTGATTGGTATTGCACTAAATTGTCGTGCACAGCACCAACGTACGAAACACGCATAGAGGAGGCAAAAGGAAATGCTTTATGCTCGTGTATAGCCTACATGAACCGATCTGTTGACAGTCTATCCACTATCAACAAAGATTATTCAGGCAGCTATTTTGTACAATTAAGCCATTTGACACTCGACGAAATGGTCAAAATTCGGGATTTCGTCAATCAGGAGTGTATGAAATTCTGGAGCATCCCACAAGATCCGGAAGGCAATATGATCGGATTTTCGGCCTGGAAATTCTATAGCTCTCCTGAATTGGACCATTTTATTCGTCAAACCATAAAACAAAAGAGCAATGAAATGTAGAATCTGACGGTTCTATTTTCAATACCGACCTCTCTGTTAAAAGAACAAGAAAATGACATTGACAGAAGTACAAGATCAAATTATCGATGAGTTTTCCGTATTTGACGAATGGCTCGACAAATACGACTATTTGATCGATCTGAGCAAAGAGTTACCCGTCATCGACGAGAAACATCGTACCGACCAATATGTAATCAAGGGATGCCAATCAAGAGTGTGGGTCGATGCCCATATGGCAGATGGTAAAATCTATTTCAGCGCTGATAGCGATGCCATCATCACGAAAGGTATCATTGCGCTATTGATCCGCGTGCTGAACGGAAGGACACCACAAGAGATTCTCGATTGCGACCTCTATTTTATCGACCGGATCGGCCTGCGTGAAAATCTCTCGCCGACCCGAGCCAACGGTCTGCTCGCCATGATCAAACAGATGAAACTGTATGCTCTCGCCTTTCAGAACCAAAAGCAGTAACAGCGATGACAACACCTGAAGAAATTACCCGCATAGAACAGGAAATTGTCCTGACACTCAAAAATATTTATGACCCGGAGATACCGGTCAACATTTACGATTTAGGATTGGTTTACGAAATCGATGTCGAGCCGGATGGCGTAGTCAATATTCGCATGACACTGACTGCCCCCAACTGTCCCGCCGCCGACCAACTCCTCGAAGAGGTTCACGACAACGTTGGCAAGATCAAAGGAGTTACCGCAGTCAACGTAATCCTCACCTTCGAACCGCCCTGGGACAAAAGCATGATTTCTGAAGAGAGTTTACTGGAGTTAGGACTGTTGTAGTCATCACACAAGTTCTTTTTACACTATTTTATACACTCTTCAAATCAAATATTAGAACAGGGACAAATGAAGTTTCATTTGTCCCTGTTTTATTTAGCCCTAATCATTTTTGTCCAGGCCAACATTATTTAGGATATTAAACACAATCTCATTGGCTGTCTTGTATTTTTACTGAATCTGGCGAGAACACATATCGGCTTCACACCATCATACAATCTAATTGCTACCCTCATTCCTGTCAGGACCTTTCGTAGTTGAAACACCCCCAAACATCCGGATGTATCAAGGTCGAAACCCTACATTTTCCCGTATTGTCATTTATTGTCCTCTACAACTTTATTACCTGCGACAGATCTTCCAACCTAAAAAACAAAGAAGCCTATTTTTCAGCTCTATCCTTTTGCTTATATTTGTTGAAAGAGTTAAATCTCTGCCAACAATATGCAAACTACACCCATAGAAGATCTTCTCAAACTGATCTGGATTCGACACCTCTATACCAATCCAACATTAACAACCAGTAATGGCGGAATCGTTCGTGTAATCAACCCCGGATCTATCAACCCATCAGCAGGAGTAGATATACTCGATGCCCGTATCGAAATAGACGGTAAAATCCACCACGGTCCTATCGCCGTCCATCAAAAAGCCTCTCAATGGCGTCAACACCTGCACCACATCGACACCGCATACGACGACTGCATTTTGCATCTCGTTCAAGTGGATGATGCCGTTGTTTGCCGTGTGGATGGTTCTGTCATCCCGGCACTGATTCTCGACTATCCGGACGAACTGGATGAATTGTACCGCAATCTGATCGAAGGCGAAGGTCGGCTCTATTGCAGCCACGCTCTCAAAGAGATGCCCTCCGTAAATCTGTACGGCACACTGACCCGCCTGATGATCGAACGGCTTGAGCGTAAATACAACGATTTTCTCACCCTGTATCACGAGGCGGGTAACGATTGGAACGAAGCATTCTACATCACGCTGTTCAAATCGGTTGGAGCTGGTCGCAACCGTGAAGCATACATGAAATTGGCCCGTACAGTTCCTTACCGTATTCTGTGCCGAGTCAAAGAGTCGATCATGTCAGTTGAAGCGCTACTGTTGGGTGGTGCAGGCATGCTTTCCACTGAACGGAGTCGCCTGTTTCCAGATGACTATACGCTTCAGCTACAACGTGAATTCGAACATCTCTCCCAACTTTTCGACATCACCCCGATGCGGTATGGCGAATGGGAGATTTCCAAAACTCGCGCCTTTAACCATCCCGTATTACGGTTGGTAGAATTGACAGGACTACTGGCTCGTAAAGAATTTTTGTTTACCCATCTTGTCAACTGCACTACACTGGAGGAGATTCGCAAAATCTTGAGCACTGAAGCCTCCGCATACTGGACCACGCACACTCTACCCAGTGTCAAAAGTTCGCCCTGTGTCAAACGTTTCGGAGCCATGATGCTCGATGTACTCACCATCAATCTGGTGGTTCCAATGATGTTTGCCTACGGTAAAAATCAGATGGACGACGCACTGCAAGAACGGGCGGTCGAACTACTCGAAGGAATCGCTCCGGAGCACAACACCTACACCATGCCCTGGATCAAATTGGGCATCGTACCCGACAACGCCTTCTTTTCCCAAGCACTGATACAACTTTCGAGAGAATACTGCGAGAAAAAACGGTGCGCATGCTGTAATATCGGCAAAATATTGCTCTGTTCTCAAGAATAAATCGTATCTTTAGCGGATCAATTTTGAAACCTAATTCAATTACAAATAGTTTTTCCAACGACAATTATGGGCTTAGTTACCGGATTGCTGAAAATGTTCTTTGGAACAAAAAGCGACAAAGACCGAAAAGAGATTGAACCTTATGTAAACAAAATCAAGGAGATATATCCTCAAATTGAACAACTCTCCAACGATGAATTGCGTGCACACAGCGCAGCTCTACAAGCAGCTATCGCTGCATATATTGCTGATGATGAGGCCCAGATTACCGATCTGAAAGCCAAACTCGAAAACATGGAGACCTCTCTCGATGAAAAAGAGGAGATCTCACGCAAGATCGACCATCTGACCGAAGAGATCGATCGCAAAATCGAAGAGAAGCTCGATGAGATTCTGCCCGAAGCCTTCGCTATCATGAAGGATACGGCCCGCCGTTTTACTCAAAACAGCGAAGTGGTCGTTACCGCTACCGACTTCGACCGTGATCTCGCCGCCGAAAAGGATTTCGTCCGCATCGAAGGCGACAAGGCCATTTACAGCAACTCATGGACCGCTGGAGGCAACAAAATCACCTGGGATATGATTCACTACGACTGCCAGCTCTTTGGTGGCGTCGTTCTGCACAAAGGCAAAATCGCCGAAATGGCAACCGGTGAAGGTAAGACCCTCGTAGCGACACTGCCCGTATTCCTGAATGCACTGGCCAAGAAAGGCATGCACATGGTGACCGTCAATGATTATCTGGCTCGCCGTGACTCGGAGTGGATGGGACCACTTTACCAATTCCATGGGCTCTCGGTAGATTGCATCGACAAACACAAACCCAATTCGGCAGCTCGTCGCAAAGCCTACATGGCCGATATCACCTTCGGAACCAACAACGAATATGGTTTCGACTACCTGCGTGACAACATGTCGATCTCTCCCGACGATCTGGTACAGCGCAAACATCACTTTGCGATCGTCGATGAGGTGGACTCCGTATTGATTGATGATGCCCGTACACCGTTGATTATCTCAGGTCCTGTTCCCAAAGGCGACGACCAGATGTTCGAACAGTACCGTGGCTCCGTTGAAAACCTCTTCAATCTTCAGCGTAACCTGGTTACTCAGCTGTTAGCCGATGCCAAACGATTGATTTCAGAAGGCAAAACGGAAGAAGGTAGTATCCTGCTATATCGTGCTCACAAAGGTCTGCCCAAATACAAGCCTCTGATCAAATTCCTCAGCGAGCCGGGTATGAAAGCCATGATGCTCAAGACCGAGAACATCTATATGCAGGACAACAACCGCCGTATGCCGGAAATTGTCGATGACCTCTACTTTGTAATCGACGAAAAGTTGAACTCCGTAGAGTTGCAGGATAAAGGTCATGAAGCACTGTCAAGAAGCGTTGGTGAAGATGGCTTCTTTGTGCTGCCAGACATCGGCTCATGCATTGCAGACATCGAAAAAGAGAATATCTCTGGTGAAGAAAAAGCAGCCAAAAAAGATGCTGTACTGAATGACTACGCAATCCGCTCTGAACGTGTGCACACTGTCAATCAGCTGCTCAAGGCATACAGCATGTTCGAAAAGGATGTAGAGTATGTGGTGATCGACAACAAAGTGAAGATCGTCGATGAACAGACCGGTCGTATCCTGGAAGGTCGTCGCTATTCGGACGGTCTGCACCAGGCAATCGAAGCCAAAGAGCGTGTCAAAGTCGAGGCTGCTACTCAGACTTTCGCCACCGTTACGTTGCAGAACTACTTCCGTATGTACCACAAGTTGGCCGGTATGACCGGTACAGCTGAGACCGAGGCAAGTGAGTTCTGGAACATCTACAAACTGGACGTTGTAGTAATCCCGACAAACCGTCCTGTAATCCGTGACGACAAAGATGACCTGATCTACCGCACCAAACGTGAAAAATATGCTGCAGTAATTGAGGAGATCGACGCTTTGATCAAACAAGGGCGCCCCGTATTGGTAGGTACCACTTCTGTCGAGATCTCGGAGTTGCTCAGCCGCATGCTGAAATTGCGCGGCATCAAACACAACGTCCTGAATGCTAAACAGCACCAGCTCGAGGCTCAGATCGTTGCCGAAGCGGGGCAAACCGGACAGGTAACCATTGCGACCAACATGGCCGGTCGTGGTACCGATATCAAACTTTCTCCCGAAGTGAAAGCTGCCGGCGGTTTGGCCATCATCGGTACCGAGCGTCACGAATCCCGCCGTGTGGACCGCCAGTTGCGCGGTCGTGCCGGTCGTCAGGGAGACCCCGGTTCTTCACAATTCTATGTATCACTGGAAGACAATCTGATGCGTCTATTCGGTTCGGAACGTATCGCCAAACTGATGGACCGCATGGGTCTCAAAGAGGGTGAAGTAATTCAGGCCGGTATGATGTCTCGCGCAATCGAGCGGGCTCAACGTAAAGTCGAAGAGAACAACTTCGGTATCCGTAAACGTCTGCTGGAATACGATGATGTGATGAACTCGCAGCGTGAAGTGATCTATACACAGCGCCGCCACGCACTCTATGGAGAACGCATCGAGGTCGATCTGAACAACATCATGATGGACTTTGCTCAAACATTCGTCGAAGAGAATGGCGATATGGATTTCGAGGAGTTCAAATTCAACATGATTCGTCAAGTCGCTGTACAGCCTTCGTTCGACGAAGCAACCTACAAAGCTGCGAATAAAGCCATGTTAACCGGCATGGTAGTCAAAGACTTCCAGGAGGCTTACAAACGTCGTATCAATTCGGTTGCAACAACAGCCTACCCCGTTATCAAACGAGTATATGAAGAGCAGGGTGATAAGTTTGAAAACATCTACATCCCAATTACGGATGGTTTCCGCGGATACAATGTCCCTGTTAATCTGAAAAAGGCATACGAATCACAGTGCAAAGAGGTCTTCAAATGTTTCAGCACAATCGTTGTTCTGACTACGATCGATGAAAACTGGAAAGACCACCTGCGCGAAATGGACCAATTGCGCCAAAGCGTTCAAAACGCCACCTACGAACAGAAAGATCCGCTGTTGATCTACAAGTTCGAGTCGTTCAACCTCTTCAGTAAAATGTTGGAGAAGGTGAACCGCGAGATATTGTCCACGCTGTTCAAAGCGATGATTCCGATTCGCGAAAATCAGGAGAGCGCTCCGCAACAACCTGTAAAACCGCAGCGCACCGATATGTCACGCATGCAAACCTCTCGCATGGAGGCTGCAGCAGCTGCAGGACAAGGTGATAAAAGCAAACCTGCACCTATCCATGTTGACAAAAAAGTAGGACGAAATGATCCATGTC
>ERZ791891.889-NODE-889-length-12824-cov-3.592607_pt1 | contig 12824 bp, 9 predicted proteins | sample MGYA00510155_ERZ791891 | MGnify/ENA primary metagenome ERZ791891 (study PRJEB30046, sample SAMN00792061) | human gut metagenome | study: EMG produced TPA metagenomics assembly of the A metagenome-wide association study of gut microbiota in type 2... | reverse complement strand
GAATCCGATGCAAACATTCAGCCGGAAGAAATGCTCACATTTTTCTCAAACGAATATTCCATCTGCATTTCCATCAGAAATCGGTAGGATGTGCTTCTTTTCATATTACTTCTCACTTCAAAAGGGGCTGCCCGTTTCAAGCGACTGCCCCTCTTTTTCGGCTCATAGGAAAATGCTTCCTATACAGCAAAAAACTGATATAATAGACAAAGAGCAATACAGGGTGTTACTTGAAGAGGAGTTCTGTGAGACACCGGAGGGAGAAAGGATGATTGTATGTAATAACTGCGGTGCGTCATATGCAGACGATGCACCGCGCTGCCCGTACTGTGGTGGCGACAACTTTGAAAAATCTGTGCAGGTGCACGAGGATACGATCAATGACTTAAAAAGAGAGAAGCAGCAGTGGGAGGAGAAGCCCCAGCGGGTGGCGAGAGCAGGGATGTCTATGGCGGCGAAGGTTCTGATTACTGTGATTGTGGCGGGACTTTTGATCAGTGCCGGTATATATGTGGCCATGCGTATTCATACGGTTGCTTCGGATAACAGAGAGCAGGCAGTACTCGAAAAGCTGGAGAAGATGTATCAGCAGCAGGATTACAGCGGAATCTGTACTTATATGAAAAAGCACAATACATTGTATGGTGAAGCATTTCGCAAGTACCGGCTGGTAGAGACACTGGAAAACGATACAAAGGATTATCTGATAACACCTGAGGGAGAGTATCTGGAGAGAATTATCCGTGAGAAAAAACCAACTGGACTGAGTGATGTGAGCTATATCATAGATGCACTTATTGTCTGCCAGAAAAGTGAAGCAGCTGATTATAAATATGAAGAACAGGAGGCAGTCGCTTATTACCGGGAGTATTGCTCTGCGTATTTAAATGAGCATTATGAATTGACAGAGGAAGAGATAAAGGAAGTGATGGACGGGTATGATCCATCAGACAAAGATAATCAGAGCAATCTGGAGCGGATGATGCAGGAGCGGGCATTTTCCCATCTTACGGAATAAAAGCGAGGGCGTGTGCGAAGATGATATGTAAAAAATGCGGATATGATTATCCGGCGAAAAAACTGAAATGCCCATATTGTGGAGAGGTAAATCCGCTTGGCGAAAAATGGAAAAATGAGGAAAATCTGGCGCGAAAGGAGACACTGCTTACGAAAGCCAGGGTGATTCACTCCATGCCGCTGTATGTGGCGGATAAAGTGATGAATGTAATTCTGCTGGTTGTTGTGGCAGTGACAGCGATTACGATTCTGGTGCTCGCGATTGGAGTTGGTCTGGAGAACATTCACATTACCTGCCAGCGGAATCGGGCGTCTGTACAGGAGGCGGAAGAACTGCTTGCGGCAGAGGATTATACCGGACTTTACGATTATCTGCATTCCTATGAGGTGTATGGGCAGGAGGAATTTGAAAAATATACGGAGCGCGTCCGGCTGTATGACGACGATCAGGCATTTATGAGAGATCTGTTCCGCATCCAGGAGGTGTTAGACTGGCCCACCGGGCAGCAGATGCGTCCAAACTGGGTGAAATATGTGCTTCTGGACGGGAAGGATATTCTCGAAATGGAGACAGATTTTTCCTACCGCGGGCTGGAGTATGAAGAAAACAAGGAATACTATGATGACATGAAACAGGACGTGGCAGCGGCACTGCTTGGTACTCTGGAAATGACGGAGGAGGAACTGGCGGATCTGATGGGGATGGAGCGCGACTCGGAGGAGATGGACGAACTGATACGCCGGATCTTTGAGAGAAAGGGCTGGGATTATGAGGAAGATTAAAAATATAAAAATACTCTGGAAATTTTCGGATGAGACTGGAAACTACGAGGTAAATATGTCGACGCTGGCAGTCAAGGCAGCCGGATGTGTGATTGCGCTGTTTTTCGTGTTCTCGATATTGTGGGCTTTGATTGATACCGCTGTGGATGAGGGAAAATATTCCGGCGATGCCTATCATCTGGACTGGTGTGAAAGGGAGTACATAGATCGCGGATATCATGAATTATATGATACATTGGATTTGTACCGGCTAACCAGTGACAAGTATGCTCTCTACTGGGAGATGGTGAACGGATACAGGGATCACACGCTGTATGACGCATATCGGGCACTTGGTGAGACGGGGATTGACGAAGTCTCCTACGAGACGGAGAACGGCACGGCGACACTGTCGATCCCTGTGGAGGAAAAGCGCGTTTTCTACGGGCGCAAGGTGCTTGACAATGCGAGTACCTGCGAATTTGAGGAGAATCAGCGCTACCTGACGAAGTTCGCGGATGAAGTGGAATAGCAGTTTTCTAATGAGAAAAATATTTCATTTACTGCACTTGACGAAACCCTTCTTATTTAGTATAGTATAGCTAAAGTTAGTTAAGACTAACTTATGTAGCAGAATACAGAGATATAGCAGGAGGGAAAAGTGTTGGATAAGATTTATGTAGTATACTGGTCACAGTCAGGAAATACACAGGCGATGGCAGAGGCAGTCGGCGCCGGAATCACAGCAGCAGGTAAGGAAGCCGCAGTGGTAGACGTAAGCAGCGTCTCTACAGCGGAGTTAAAGAACGCAAAGGCATTTGCACTCGGATGCCCGGCAATGGGTGCTGAGGTTCTTGAGGAGGGCGAGATGGAGCCTTTCGTAACCGAGGTAGAAGGATTTGCGGCAGGCAAGACCATCGGTCTGTTCGGTTCCTATGGCTGGGGAGACGGACAGTGGATGCGTGACTGGGTAGACCGCATGTCATCCGCAGGCGCGAATGTATTGAACGGCGAAGGCGTGATCTGTAAGGAGGCACCGGACGATGAGGCTGTGGCTGCCTGCACCGATCTCGGCAGGCAGCTTGCGGCGGTGTAGTCATGAGTGTTGTGATTGTAGGCGGACATGACCGCATGGTCTGCCAGTACAAAAAGATCTGTAAGGAACATAACTGTAAAGCGAAGGTATTTACACAGATGCCGGCAAAGCTCGGGAACCAGATCGGATCACCGGATCTGATCATTCTCTTCACCAACACCGTATCACATAAGATGGTACGGTGTGCGGTGGCAGAGGCGGAGCGTTGCAATGCGGATGTGGTGAGAAGCCATACCAGCAGCGGAAGTGCACTTACAGAGATTCTGGAGAGGGTTTGCGGATAAATAAAAGAGACTGCCGCATGACGGCAGATTCCCAAAAGATCCTGGCTGGTCCGGTTGGACAGGCCGGGATTTTTTTGATGAGAAAAATAACACAATAAAACACTTGCAATATACCCCAATGGGGTATATAATGAGCCTGCAAATGAGGAATAGAAACAGACTTGCGGGTAAATAGTAAGAAAGAGGGCAAAGCGTATGGCAGAGGAAAAGGAATGCTGCTGTTCCCATAAGACAAAGGAACGGTCAGAGAAAGAATACAAGGATATGATTCACCGTTTAAACCGCATCGAGGGACAGATTCGCGGAATTAAGGGAATGGTGGAGCGGGATGCTTACTGTACGGATATTCTGGTACAGGTGGCGGCTGTGAATGCGGCGCTCAACAGTTTTAACAAGGTGCTTCTCGCCAATCATATCAAGACCTGCGTGACGAATGATATCCGCGAGGGCAGGGAGGAGACTGTCGACGAACTGGTGACGGTGCTCCAGAAATTGATGAAATAGATGGGAGAGGGAGGAAGATGAAGCAATATACAGTGACGGGAATGAGCTGTGCGGCGTGCAGCGCGCGCGTGGAAAAAGCAGTGTCGGAGGTGCCGGGTGTGACATCCTGCGCGGTGAGTCTTCTGACGAATTCCATGGGCGTCGAGGGAACCGCGGCGCCGCAGGAGATCATCCGGGCGGTTGAGAACGCCGGATACGGCGCTGCCGAGAAGAAGCGGGGCGGCGCGGAAACCGCGGGAGCGGCGGAGGCGATGCCGCAGGAAGATATGTTAAAGGATCGGGAGACGCCTCTTTTAAAAAAGAGACTGGTGGCTTCGGTAGGTTTTCTGGCAGTGCTGATGTACTTTTCCATGGGACATATGATGTGGGGCTGGCCGCTGCCGGCATTTTTTGACGGAAACCATGTGGCGATGGGGCTGGTACAGCTTTTGCTGGCGGTGGTGATCATGGTCATCAACCAGAAGTTCTTTATCAGCGGATTCAAGAGTCTCTGGCACAGGGCACCGAATATGGATACACTCGTAGCGCTGGGGGCAACGGCGGCGTTCGGTTACAGTACCTACGCACTCTTTGCAATGACCGATGCGCAGGTGCGCGGCGATATGGACGGGGTCATGCGCTATATGCACGAGTTCTACTTTGAATCGGCGGCGATGATTTTGACGCTGATCACGGTCGGAAAAATGCTCGAGTCGCGGTCAAAAGGCAAGACGACCGATGCGCTCAAGAGCCTGATGAGCCTGGCACCGAAGACAGCCACCATCGTGCGTGACGGTGTGGAACAGGAGGTTCCGGTCGCGCAGGTCAAAAAGGGAGACGTCTTCGTGGTGCGCCCGGGGGAGAACATACCCGTGGACGGTATCATCCTCGAGGGCAGCAGTGCCGTGAATGAGGCGGCGCTGACCGGCGAGAGCATACCGGTGGACAAGGCGCCAGGAGATGAAGTCTCCGCGGCGACCGTGAACCAGTCCGGCTTTTTAAAATGCGAGGCGGCGCGAGTCGGCGAGGATACAACCTTATCCCAGATCATCCAGATGGTCAGCGATGCCGCGGCGACCAAGGCGCCGATTGCCAAGATTGCCGATAAGGTATCGGGCGTATTTGTACCGACGGTCATTGGAATTGCGATCGTGACACTGATTGTGTGGCTAGCTGCCGGAAAGCCGGTCGGCTTTGCGCTGGCGAGAGCGATCTCTGTTCTGGTCATCAGCTGCCCGTGTGCGCTCGGACTTGCCACTCCGGTAGCCATCATGGTCGGAAACGGCATGGGTGCTAAGAACGGTATTATGTTCAAGACGGCAGTCTCTCTGGAGGAGACCGGAAAAATGCAGATTGTAGCGCTCGATAAGACCGGAACCATCACGAGCGGAGAGCCACGGGTTACGGATGTCCTTCCGGCGGAAGGCGTTCCGGCGGAGGAGCTGCTGCATGCGGCAGGGATTCTGGAGCAGAAGAGCGAGCATCCGCTTGCAAAGGCCGTTCTTGCCTATGTGAAGGAGCAGGCCGGGGCAAAGGCGCAGTCCGGCGGGAAGAGGGCGTCTGCGGCAGGCGGAGCATCTGGCGGAGCGGACGGCCTAGAAGATATGCTGACCGATTTCATGGCGCTTCCGGGCAATGGTCTGACCGGTGTGCGGGATGGAAGACGGCTTTACGGCGGCAATCTCATCTTTATCGAGCAGCACGTGAAGGTGCCCGATGCCATGAAGCGGCAGGCAGAGCAGCTCGCCATGCAGGGCAAGACGCCGCTGTTTTTTGCAAAGGATGAGAAGCTGCTCGGCGTAATCGCCGTGGCGGATGTCATCAAGGAGGACAGCCCGCGTGCGGTGGCAGAACTGCAGAACATGGGAATCTATGTGGTGATGCTGACCGGCGACAATGAGCGGACGGCGCAGGCGATCGGAAAAGAGGCAGGCGTGGACGAGGTGATCGCCGGCGTGCTTCCGGACGGCAAGGAGCAGGTGGTAAGAGAACTGCAGAAAAAGGGCAAAGTGGTCATGGTCGGCGATGGAATCAATGACGCGCCGGCGCTTACAAGGGCGGATATCGGAATGGCGATCGGCGCCGGAACGGATATTGCCATTGATGCCGCGGATGTCGTGCTGATGAAGAGCCGCCTGTCGGATGTGCCTGCGGCAATCCGCTTGAGCCGCGCAACCCTGCGCAATATTCATGAAAATCTGTTCTGGGCATTTTTCTACAATATTATCGGCATTCCTCTTGCGGCAGGCGTGTGGATTCCGCTGTTCGGCTGGCAGTTAAACCCGATGTTCGGTGCGGCAGCCATGAGCTTATCCAGTTTCTGTGTTGTGACCAACGCGCTGCGCCTGAATCTGTTCCGGATGTATGACGTCGGAAAAGACCGCAGGATCAAAAATGCGGTGACAGGGCAGACCGCCGCAGCTGCGGCGAAGGAGCCGGATGACGCTTTGGAGAAGAAATCAGAAACAAATCAAAAAAAGGAGAATGAGACAATGAAAAAGACAATGAAGATTAACGGTATGATGTGTGGACACTGTGAGGCGAGAGTCAAGAAGGCACTCGAAGCGGTAGAAGGCGTGCAGGAGGCTGTAGTCAGCCACGAGGCAGGAAACGCGGTTGTGACGCTTAGCAGCGACGTGGCGGATGAGGTCTTAAAGAAGGCGGTTGAGGATCAGGATTACGAGGTGGTTTCTGTCGAATCCTAGAAAATAAGGTCAAAAGTTTCATTGACTTTATGAGGTCGGCTTGGTACAGTGAAAGGTAGGAGGAATGTTATGCGTTATGTACCACTCAGGGAGGCAGAACCGGGCATGGTTCTTGCAGCCGACCTTTATGATTCCGTCGGAAGAACGTTGATTGGCTGCCATTGCGAATTGACGGAGAGCTATCTGGAAAAACTGGAAGCTTACGGATTCGACGGTATATATATAGAAGATAAACTTTCAGAGGGCATCACGATTGAGAGTGTGATTACGCCGCAGTTAAGGCAGGAGGGACAGGAGCGCATCCGTGCCTGCGACATTGACGGATGTAAGCTGATTGCCAGACGCATGGTGGAGGAGATTTTATCCTGCGGAAATGTGTCTCTTGATCTTACGGACTTAAGAAGCTACGACGATTACACTTACGCACATTCTGTGAACGTGGCGGTATACTGCGGCGTCATTGGAATGGGTATGGGGATGAGTGAAGTGGAGCTGGGGCATCTTGTGACTGCGGCATTGCTTCATGACCTCGGAAAGCTGCAGATCCCGGATGAGATCTTAAACAAGCCGGGACGTCTGACACAGGAAGAATATCTGATTATGAAATCCCACGCAACACTGTCGTACCAGATTATCAGTGAGCGGTGGGATATTTCTGCGCATATCAAGGAGGCCGTGCTGCATCACCATGAAAATGTGGACGGAAGCGGATACCCGGACGGGCTGGAAGGCGCGCAGCAGACGATGTTTACCAGGATTCTGCACGTGGCGGATGTCTATGATGCACTTACGTCCAGGCGCCCGTACAAGGAGCCATACGCACCGTATGAGGCGACAGAGTATCTGATGGGCGGCTGCGGCATCATGTTTGACCGCGAGGTAGTGGAGACACTTCTAAAGTATGTGCCGCTCTATCCGAAGGGAACGATGGTTACGCTTTCCGATGGAAGAGAAGCCATCATCTATGAGAATTTTGGCGTACATAATTTAAGACCCGTAGTGCGTCTGATGGACGGGGAACTGTTGGATCTGTCCAACGAAGCGAACTACCATATTACATTGCGTATGAAGACGGAATCCGGCTTCTCCACGGAAGAGGCAGAAAAGGAGCGCAACGAGATGATACGGCCGCCGGTACGCTGCCGGATCATGGTTGTGGACGATATGAAGACGAATCTGCAGATGCTGCGTGGCATTTTAGAGCCGTTATATGATGTCATCCTGATGAAATCCGGTCACCAGGCATTGCTGTATTTGAAAAAACATCCGGCGCCGGATCTGGTGCTGATGGATATCGATATGCCGGAGATGGACGGTATCGAGACGGCCAAACACATTATGGAGATGACGGATCACACGGTGCCGATCCTGTTCGTCACGGCGCTCTGCGACAGACAGACGGTCACGCTGTGCCGGAATCTGGATGCGGCAGGTTACATTGTAAGACCGTACAAGCCGGTCTTTGTCAAGACAGAGATTAAGAGGATTCTGATGGGGCGGAGTGAGATTGAATGATATTATTGGTTCAGATAATATGTCTTTGTTATACGCTGTATGTACTGCAGGAATATGCCACTTCCGGTGCATATTCCAGACAGCACAGGCTGCTGCCGCTGCTGGTCGGACTGATCGGTGTATATAATTTCTATCAGGTTGTCCTTACGCTCACCGGACAGACAGAACTGTTCGGGCGTTTGAAGGACATGCTCTTAATTCAGGTGCTTTATCTGATTCTTATCTATATCATGGATTTTCTGAAAATCCATATCCCCTACGGGGTGCAGTGGATTATGTTTTGTGTGCTGCTCGCGCTGAATGTGATTGTTTTTATGCGCTACCGGCAGCCGGAAATCTATCACATTTATTTCAGAATTTACTTAATCGGATGTACGGCGGCGATCGTTGCAATGGGGACCTACGCCTATCTGCGCCGTTCCCTGACCATGCATGAGCATCAGATTGCTAATCTGCTCTATATTGTGCTGCTCGTGAATGCAGCAGCGATGTGCGCGGAAAAGTTTTTTACTATTCCGGGCAATCTTCTGATGCTGGCAGCTACAACCGGTGTCTGCGGTGCGGTTCATTATCTGATCCAGACGGATCAGCTGATGGATACGGGCGAGCTTCTGCGTGAGCGGCTGTACGATGACTCGGATACGGCAGTGGTACTGCTGGATACCAATTTTTACTGCGTTGATGCGAACCGCAGCGGCAGAAGTCTGTTTGCGGGTCCGATGCAGTTGTATGAGAGAGACAGCCGCAGGCACCGCGGATACATGCAGGAGGCGGAGGAGCTGGCGAAGTCCATACAGGAGGGAAAAAAGAGCCGGGAGATCGAGAAGAACGGACAGTATTATCAGTGTCAGTGTACGCCGGTGTACTATTCAGGGAGACTCCGTGGATATATTCTCGGTGCCTGGGATATTACCAGCCCGAAAAAAGAGACGCAGCTGATGCAGGCATTAAAGGGAAAAGCAGAGATGCAGACGGCGCGGAAAAGTGATTTCCTCGCGCAGATGAGCCATGACCTGAAAAGCCCGCTGCACGCCATCATCGGAATCACGGATATTTTAAGCAGCCGCAAGGAACTCACGGCAAGTGACCGTGCACTCCTGCTTCACATCAAGGGAGCTGGGAACAGCCTTGTGGAACAGGTGAATGCGATTCTTGACTATTCCAGAATTGAGGCAGGAAAGTTCGAGCTGATGGCGGAGTGCTACCGGCTGGATCAGGTGCTCGAGGAGGTGGCACACATGTGTGTCATCAATCTGCAGTCGAAGCGGGTGTGGTTTGAGGCCTGTATACAGGGAGAATTCCCGGAGAAAATGTATGGGGATGCCATGCGCGTCCGGGAAATTTTGCAGAATCTGCTCGCAAATGCGGTCAAGTTCACAGAGGAGGGCGAGATCCGCTGTGTGATTACCTGTGAGGCAATCCGGGATTCCTCGGATGTGATGGTCCGCTGCAGGGTGTCGGACACCGGCACCGGAATGACAAGCGAACAGCTGCGGCAGGGATTTGATTCGTATGTGAGCTATGCGGCAGAGAGCGGACAGTCGGGAAACGGACTGGGACTTAGCATTGTAAAGGAACTTGCAAACCGTATGGGAGGCAGTGTCCGCGCCGAGAGCAACGGCACCAGGGGAACCACGGTTACTGTGGAAATCCGGCAGAAGGTGTGCGGAAGCACCCTGCATGATGCGGTGTGCTATACGACGGACAGTCTGCTGCGCGAGTCGGTGGTCTATACGGAGCGGATCCAGCCGACATGGATCTATCCGGGGGCACGCGTTCTGCTCGCGGATGATATGCGGATCAATCAGGAGATTTTCCGGGAACTGGCAGCGCCGTGGCAGTTTATGCTGGACGTTGTGCGCAACGGAAAGGAGGCTGTGGAGGCGGCAGCGCGGAAGGAGTATCAGCTGATTTTTCTGGATCAGAGGATGCCGGAAAAAAATGGCGATGAAGCGGCGAAGGAGATCCGCCAGTTTTGCGATATCCCAATGGTACTTATGACTGCTGATATTACCGCGGAGTTAAAGCATCGGAATCGCAGACCGGAATTTACGGCGTATCTGGACAAGCCGATCGATGTGTCAGAGCTAAAGAAAGTGATTGAGACTTATCTGCCTGTCGCAGAGCGCAGGGATTTCCTGCTTCACGCGCAGATGAACCATGGGGCATACCGCCGTCTCTTGCAGACGTTTTTGCAGGAGACGGGATCGCTTGCAGCAGAACTGCCGGGCTATGTGCCGGAGCAGCTGGAGCTTTTCGGAACGAAAGTGCACGGAATCAAGGGCGCCAGCCAGCAGATCGGCAGACAGGCGTTAAGCGAGAGCGCAGAAATCATGGAAATGGCGGCAAAGACAGAAAATATCCGGTACATGGAAAAGCATATGACAGAGTTTTTGGAGACGATCCGGCACACGTTAGAGAGTGTCGAGGATGAATTAAAGAATCTGCCGCAGGAGATACAGGGGGAAGGCGCAGCCACGGCAGAGGACATACCGGAGGAAAAACAGCAGATTCTGGCGCAGCTTAGGGAAGCTTTTGATGCGTGTGATTTAAACGGGATTGAGCAGGGACTTTCCCGGTTTGCGCGTGCCCATCTGACAGCGGAGGAACGGGAACTGTTGACAGAACTGCATGCGGCATATGAGAACCTGGATTACGAAGAGGGAAGCAAACTGCTTTCCGACCGGATGCTGTGATAGAAGTGAAAGAAAAAATGATTGTTTTGTACAGGTTACGCGATTGATAGTGTGAGAAAAATTCCCCTCGCAGAGATATACTGTGCGTAGAATAGAAATCCGGAGTTCCCGGAGCAGCTGACAGGAGATCTGCAGCAAATTTGTACAGGGGGAAAACTATGAATCTGGCAGAAATTACACATCGGGCGTATTTTTTAGACTGCTATCCGCTTGATGAGAGACATTTAAAAATAAGTATTCAGACAGGAAAAGATGTGGACGAGGTGATCCTCTGGGCGGGCGACCCGTATTCCGCCGGGATTGCCGAGAACGAGCAGAACTGGCAGGGCGAGCGGGTGCCGATGGAACTGGAGCGGGAACTGGCGCACCGAAATGTATACAGTGCCGTCCTCACACCGGCGTACCGCAGGGTCAAGTACCATTTTGAGATCAACGGCGGCGGGGAGAGCGTCTGCCTGTATGAGGATGGATTTGTGAAAGCGGGAGAGAATTTTCCTGCGGACCGGATGATCCAGCGTTTTATCTATCCGTGGATGAACCGGGCAGATGTTATGAAGGTGCCGGAATGGGCGGAGAATATCGTGTGGTATCAGATTTTCCCGGATCGTTTCTGCAGAAAAAATCCGGGAGAAAAGCGTCATTCCTGCCGGGAATGGGCTTGTCAGGAGGATGCAACCTGGAAGGAGTTTTACGGGGGTGATCTGGCGGGAATCCGCAGCCGCCTTGCCTATATTGCAGACCTCGGCGTCGGAGGTATTTACTTAAATCCGATTCTGTGGTCGGATTCCAACCACCGGTACGACACGATCGACTACCACAGCGTGGAGCCGGATCTCGGCACGGAGGAAGAACTGAAGGTGTTGATTGCGGAGGCGCATGCGCTGGGACTCCGTGTGATGATCGATGCGGTATTTAATCATTGCGGGGCAAAGTGCGCGCTCTGGCAGGACGTGCTGGAAAAGGGACCGCAGTCCAGCTACTACCACTGGTTTTGCGTGAACCGCTGGCCGATCGATGCGCAGACCCATGCGACGAAGCGGGGGGATTATTTTTCCTTTGCGTTTGTCGACAATATGCCAAAATTTGATACCAGTGAGCCGGACGTGATGGAGTATCTGACCGGCATTGCGAAGCACTGGGTATGTGACTGGAAGGTTGACGGAATCCGTTTTGATGTCGGCAACGAGATTTCACATACATTTTTAAAACATCTGCGTCTGGAATTGAAAAAGTGCAATCCAAAGCTTTTCCTGCTCGGAGAGATCTGGCATGATGCTTTCCCATGGCTGCTCGGCGACGAGTATGATTCGACGATGAACTACCCGTTTCTGGCGTGCGTGAATAACTTCTGGGCAGATAAGACACAGAGCGGAACAGATTTTATGCATGGCATCAACCAGTGCTACAGCATGTACTACGAGCAGGTGAACCGCGTGCTGTTTAATCTGTTAGATTCCCATGATACGGACCGTCTGATGGAGAGATGTCACGGCAATGCGGATACGTTTCTGGCACAGCTTACAGTTCTGTTCACCATGCAGGGCGCGCCGGGCATCTACTACGGCACCGAGATCGGTATGGACGGAGGCGGCACGAAGGCGAACCGGAAGTGCATGCCGTGGGAGGAGATCGATGCGGGCAGCTTTGCGGAACTGACCGGACAGGTAAAGCAGCTGATTGCGATGCGCAGGCAGTATCCGCAGACAAGGAGCGGAAAAGTGGTATGGGATGTCAGAGAGGATTCCAGATTGTTACATTATTATAAGAAAAAAGAAGGACAAAAAACGCTGGAGGTCTGCATTAACGCCGGGGAGGAACCGGTGCGGACAGGGGAGCGGGGACTGCCGGAGCCGGAGGACTGCCTGTTCGCGAACGGATTGGAGCACGGAAGCTTAAGACCGCAGGGCGTTTTCATAAGATTAGTGTGAACATGACACTGCCGTATCGGATCCCGTCTGATGCGGCGGTGTCAGCAGCTCCACTGCAATCCGGAGGCAGAGTGTCTGCATGGATTCCATATCAAACTGACTGCAGAGGGAAGTCGCCAGCTGGGTGTGCGCAAAGCTTTCCAGAAGCTGGATACCTAAATAGATGCGTTCCCTGAGCGCCGGAAGTCCTGCGTATGCGGGGGGACATTTCTGCACGAGGGTATCGACTGCATCGAGCAGAATCCGGTGATAGGCATCCCGGACAGCCAAAATCTTCTGTGTTTTTTGTTCGCAGGTGTGATAAAATGAATTTACAATGGTTTTTACAGGAAAATGTA
>ERZ791891.880-NODE-880-length-12906-cov-1.999222_pt1 | contig 12906 bp, 12 predicted proteins | sample MGYA00510155_ERZ791891 | MGnify/ENA primary metagenome ERZ791891 (study PRJEB30046, sample SAMN00792061) | human gut metagenome | study: EMG produced TPA metagenomics assembly of the A metagenome-wide association study of gut microbiota in type 2... | reverse complement strand
AGCATGACTAACATTTGCGACTTAAATGGAGCTGCAGTAGGTTATCAACGAGTAAAAGAAATCCAACCTAATGGTTCATATTCAATTTATCATTATACTTCTTTTACCGATCATAATGATACTCCTGCAACAAAAGGGACTCCAGGAGACACAGGCTTAGTAAATACAGGAAGTAACAATAATGATGGCATAAACTCTTTTCGAACTTCTAGTGCATATCAAAGAGGTTTATTGTTAAAACAAGAAGCTTTTGCTGCTGATGGCACACTGTTATCACGACAACTATTTCATTACAAACAGGATTCGGCGATTCGTGATTCCGTAAAAGGGTTTGCTATTGACTCTTCGGAGTATAATATTTTTGATGGCAATTCAGACAAGGAAGTTTCCACATATGAATTAATTTCTCAACCTGTACTATTAGATAGTATTATTACAGAAAAAACTGCCTATAACCTATATTCATTGACACAATATGAATATGATTCAGCAACTTTAGTATTACGAAAAAAAATTGAAGAAGGGCCGGACGCAATTAAATATACTGTAAAATATCTATATCCACAAGATCTATCATCCATCAACGGGACTTCAGAATCTGCACGAGCACTGTTGGCTATGCCCAATAGACACATATATGAATCACCAATCGAAATCTTACATTATAAAGGAGATTCGCTCGTGCAAGGCGAAATTCGCACATATAAACTTCTCATACACAACTCTGCAGATTCAGCCATACTCCCAGCAGATATACGCATATTACAATTATCTCAACCTATAGATAAAGCATCATACCAAGATATTGATTATTCCAATGATTTGACACGTGATCCTCGATATGAGATTAAAACTATCTATGCAAATTATGATAGTAAAAACAACATGATTAACAGCCGAGATAATTATGGAACGTCCACATCATATATTTATGGATATAATCAATCGTTACCAATTGCAGTAGTACAAAATGCTATAGCAGAACAAACGGACCAAACAACACTTCTTTCCGGTGAAATTTATCATACAAGTTTTGAAGATACTGATGGCCCAAACATTCGGACTATAAGCACTGCTAAAACAGGTCAAAAGGCGTACTATGGCCCGTATACTTTACAACTTAGCGGAACTCATCGAATCACTTATTGGGAAAGTACGACTGGTACAATATGGGATAAAATAGAAACTATCGCTTCAGGAGCTATAACAATAGGTGCATCTGGAAAATACATTGATGAAATACGCATCTGTCCTCAGGATGCACAAATGACAACTTATACGTATCTACCTGGAATTGGAATAACCTCACAAACAGATGTTAATGGAAATACAACTTATTATGAATATGACTCTTTAGGTCGTTTGGTTACTATCAAAGACAATGAACGACACCTACTAAAAAAATATGAATATTAATATCAAAAACACATCGTCATGAAAAAATATATTATTATTGTGGTGTGGATATTTCTTACAAGCACAAGAATACATTTCACTATCTCCTAATCCTTGTACTATTGACCAAGAAGGTGGGACCTATACTTTTGAGGTAGAATATTCTCCTTCTCCTGATTCTTTAGATAGATTAGATTATGTGAGTTTTTCATCCACATCTTCACAAATAAATTCAGTAGTTCAAAGTGGGAGTAAAGAATTAACGATCACATTTAATACAAATTCAAATCCATCGTTAATAAATGGGACTGTAACCGTATATTTTGTAGATCCGCGGGATATTTCCAATCGAATTTACGGTACTTTATCCTTTGCACAACAGGCAGGGACTCCAGATTACTCGTTAAAAATCACACCCACATCTGTCTATTTTGACACTAAAGGAGGTTCGCAAACATTTCAAGTCTCTTACATCTATATGCAAGAGCCTGTACAATTAACGTATTTAGGTGCCACAGGACTTCCTGATGGATGCTCAGTAATTTCTAAAGCTAATGGAATCATAGAATTAATATGTAATCGCAATCCCTCCAAAATCGAAAAAAATTCCACTGTTACGCTTAAATATGCCAATCCTGTCAATCCTTCTACACCTCTGACTGTTTCTTTCACTTTACAACAAGCAGGTCTAAATTATAGTCTAATCTTAAACCCTAATTTTATATCAGTTTCTCCAAACGGAGAATGGTTAAACATTCAGGCTGAATTGGACCAATATGACACAGCCTATACATTACATTTACAGCACGTAGAAAATTTGCCTAATAAGGCATCCACTGAAGATTGGGTTGGCGGGAACGGTTTTACAATTACTTTCCCGGCAAATATGACGGGACAAACTTTAACAGGAGTTGCGACTGTAGCCTTTACTGATCCCTCAGACGCCAATGAATCCATATACGCCGAATTATCATATGAACAACCCTCTTTGCTTTCATTACCTCAGGAGGATGGCAAGGTTATTGAGTACACTTATCGTAACGAAAACGGCAACAGTTACAACACCAGTGTCAATCATTTAGATGGATTAGGACGTACAATTCAAATGGTGAATGTCGGAGCCTCGCCACAAGGTGGCGATTTGATCTCATTTGTTACATATGATTGTATGGGACGTAGTGATTCTGTCTCTTATTTACCTTATGTTCGCACGACTTCAGGAATCGGTCGTGATGCGACACCTGTTTCTTCTCAACATACATTTTATGCACAAAAGTTTGGATCCAATGCAGCCAATTACGCCAAGAATCTGAAACGTTATGATAGGGGGCTTGGTTTGGTTGAAGTGGCAAATACCCCAGGAGAAGCACATAATCTCACCTCGGGATATTATACACGATACACTTATCGTTTAAACACGACGGCTGATGCTATCAAACGTTATGTGGTATTGACTAACGGCTCATTACAATCGCAAGGTGTTTATGAAGCCGATCAACTGACTGTGTATCGTACGCTCAACGCGCAGGACGGTAACTCATCGCAACAACAGGAGAATCTAGAATATACCGATGCTCTGGGGCGAACAATTGCCAGTGAGGTGCGTGTTTCGGATCAAGATCGAAGAATTACCTATTATGTTTACGATGATCTGAATCGATTACGCTACATATTACCACCTATGGCGGACACTTATGATTGTTCGACACCGAAAACTGCTCAGCAGCTCGGAGATTATTGTTATTATTCCGAATATGATGAACGGGGAAATATTATCAAAAGTCAAAATCCGGGAGCGGAATATTCATTGGCCATTTATGATCGTCGGGGGCGCTTAGCCATGAGTCAAAACGGCAAACAACGCGCCAACAATGAATGGAGTTTCACCAAATATGACGTTTTCGATCGTCCGGTATTGTCCGGTATTATTACTGGCGGAACTTATGAATCGCATAAAGCGGCTTTGGATGCTGCAACTGTATTTTATGAGGAGCGTGACACGACAGTTCATGGTTATACTAACCAAAGTTATCCATCTGTACCCAATGCAAACAGTTATTTGACCGTCACCTACTACGATGATTACGACTGGCTGGCGGCCAATGATCCGCATGCATTTTCGGCAGCAGATGCACTCGGTCAAACACATACGACTGATGTAATAGGACTGACCACAGGTGTAAAAAAAAGGTATTGGGAATCTCGACTGATCAATGGCTCACAACAGTCACCTATTACGACCAAAAGTACCAGACAATACAGGCCATTTCAGACCTGTACCCCTCTGGAACAGAGATTACCTCCAATACGCACGATTTTCTGGGCAACGTTACGCAGACCAAAGTCAAACAGAGTGTCGGAGGTTCCACATATGCATATAACAAGTGGTTCAATTATGACAACTTTGGGCGATTGTTGTCGATTCAACAACAGATCACCGGTGATGCTTCCAATGGGAAGGTCACACTGGCTTCATACACCTATGACAACTTAGGGAATGTGGCATCCAAATCCATTCACAATGGAGCGGAGACCGAGACCTACACATACGACCTGAACGGCCGAGTCATTGCATCGACCTCGCCATCGTTCAGTTACACGCTTGATTACGAACAGAGCGACCTGCCGGGTGCCACACCTCGTCTCGACGGACAAATCACCGCATTGCGCTGGGGAGCGGGACAGACTCCCAACCGAGCCTACGCCTACACCTACGATCCTGTCGGACAACTTTCAGCAGCCGCATACAAAACCGCAACCAACGGCACTTGGAGCGCATCGAATGCCTATGCCGAAAAGAATCTGACCTACGACCGGCACGGCAATATCAAGACTTTACAGCGTACCGATGCCAACGGTTCGGTTCTGCACGAGCTCTCCGATATGACCTACACCGGCAACAAACTCCAGTCTCTGAAACTGAATGGAGGCAGCCCGGTCAATTACGCTTATGATCAAAACGGCAACATCACCTCGGATGGACGTCGGGGAGTGACGATCAATTACAATATTCTCAATTTCCCGGAACAAATTCTTGCAGGTAATCAACAAGTTTCCTATATTTATAGTGCAGCAGGCGAGAAACTCGCCACCAATGCAAACGGCTCTTTGACCTACTATCGTTCCGTAATGGTATATGGCAACGACAACAAACTGCTGCATATACTCACCACAGAAGGAACTGTTACCCGTACTGAGGGTTCCGCCGGAACAAGCTACACATACAACTATTTCAAGAAGGATCAGATTGGCAGTACCCGGGCAGTTCTCTCGGCGGTCGGAAACTCACTGCAAAACGTACAGTCAACCGATTACTACCCATTCGGACTAGCATATTCAACCAATAACCTGAACAAAAACAAATACCTGTTCAGCGGGAAAGAGTTGCAGGATGCTTCAATCGGTGGAACAATCCTCGGGCTGTACGACTTCGGTGCAAGGCAATACGACCCCGTGATCGGAAGATGGCTTAAACAAGATAGATATGCGTGTAAGTATGTTTCTATATCGCCATATACCTACTGCGCAAATAACCCAATATTATTTACAGATCCGACAGGAGACACATTGACTGCTGAACAACAATTCATCGACTTTATGATGAATAGTTTTCGTGAAGTATTTGGAGCAAAAGCTGATAGATTGTATTATGACGAAAACGGGAATCTACAATTAGATGGTACTGCACGAGAATTTAGAGAGGGGCTAACCTATGATCAACAACAAGCATTTAATGGTTTATATGATATTATGACAAGACCTAATAGAGTCTCTGTCGCATATGGTGATACTTATGCATTCCCCTCTAACAACGGCAAAATAACGGATGTAATCGCATACGGAGGCGGCGTAACAAGTCCGACTGATAAGATGATTGTAATTGCCAATCGTTCATTATCTATAAATGTATGGGCCATAACTTCTTCTGCTTTTATACCCATTACTATTGAAGTAACTCCCACGACTAACCTGTTTCACGAACTTGAAGAATGGCGTTTAGGCGATTCCGATTATCGTGGCACAGCAATAAAATACGAAAACTACATCCGAAATATTTTAGGGATAGATGCACGTCCATATGACTTAGGTCACACTTTAGAAGGAGAATTCTCTAACAATTTCACTTATTAATGCGTATCATCATGAAAAAAGTTGTATTTATAGGAATCTTTTTATCTGTATTCTGTTTCCAAAATCGTGCTCAAAACCCGTACGATTATGTCTCCATCATCCATGACTTTGTCATCAACGTCTATGTGGATCACATTTTACAAGGATCGCAATATGTCAATACTCCACCAACCCTCTATGCCCTTCCCGGAGCCATCGATTCTTGTGCAGGTTACAAAGGCCCCTACAAAAATTTCACTCAAAAATTCGATACCGTTGCCATACAACAAAACGTGTATGTATTTACCCCCGATGCACGCAAAGGATATTTGAAGGTCAACAAAGGATTAACCTCCTATATTGACAAAAATCAATTGAACAGAAACATGGTCAACGATCGGCGTGTGGCAACCTGTCAAGATGTACACAGACTGAAAACGCTTGAGCCTAACGAAATTCTCCATACGGAATACAGCTGCGACACAGTGGGTACAGACAGCTCCTTGTATATCCGCATCTACACTGTCGACAAAGAAAAGGAATAACAGTATTTTGGGGAAGTGATAATGTGAGTATTTCCTTACTGAGAAGGAATACTCACATTCACACCACTACCCTTCGGCATCAGAAGTCTAATCTACATTCGATTCTTTTGTCCGCATAACGCCTAAAACCATCGAATCATGAAACTACGATTTTGCATTTTATTAGGGATGTTGGCTCTGATGAATATTTCACCAGCCCATCCTCATTCGCGGAAGCCAACGATCTATTTTGACCGCATTTTGCGAGATCTCATTCCGGAGTCTCTAAACACCTGCTATTACCAGACGTTGAAATCCCGCCACTACACGCGGCAATATGCCATAAACTTTGGCCAAACCTACCTAGGATCTTTGGTCGTAGCCATTCATACCAAACCTGCAAAATCGGGATACTTGAAGATCAACAAAACGGTAACAGCCTATATCGATTCGAGTCAAATGGATACAAGCCGGTTGCAATTGGTATATATCGTTGATGGGCAACGGGTGGAAACGTGTAAAGAGGTTCGCCAACTCGTTGCTCTAAAAACGTGCGACATCGATACCATTCAATGTATCCCGAAAACAGAGGATACAAATATCGTTTTGCATATCATTGTAACGACCAAGCAAAAAAGATCAAATAGCGTTGCATTTTCGCGGAATGTACTCACATCACATTAAAGAGCCATTTAAATTATGAAAACAAGATTGACCTATTGTATCTGTCTATTATTGCTGGTTTCATGCAGCACTACTCATAAAATGATGAAAACTGAGGGAGTATATCAAAATACGCGCATGAATCAAAACGGGAAAGTTCAAATAGCAACTCTTAAGTTATATGACTTTGGACTCATGGAGGCCACACTAACAGATAAGCAAGAATATCTGGGAGAATGGAGTTATATAAAACCGAATCTCATCTTGCTGGAATATTTAACATTTTTAAATCCCGAAAAACCACCGCATACGATCTTCCCATTTGATAACTACGAAATCAAAGTGATCAATAAAAACACATTACAATTACATCATGCTGACAGTGTGTTTTTCATACGTACCAAAGACAGTCTATCTCAATGATGCAAAATAAAAATAAAATCAGGACGGATAAAATTCCGTCCTGATTTTATTTTATACTCCTTACAAACAGAAAGCAAACATTTCATTGCAGATAATCAACAAGTTTCTTATATTTATAGCACTGCGGGCGAAAAACTCGCTACCAATGCAACAAGGAGGTGATTTCCTTTCTGGTTTTGCTTCGAGAGTGTTAGGTTCTTGGGCCGGCTCTGCTTTCCAATTAACCCCAATAGAGCAAACCAAAGGAGGTATGTTAGCTTTCTCTGGATTATCTGGAGGTTTAGGAGCAGAACTCGCTGGCGGAGATTTCTGGAAAGGTGCAGCAACTGATTTAACGATTGCAAGACTTAATCACGCCACACACAGTATCTTTGAGGATTCTAATCATATGTTTGCAAGCCTGGAAGGAGCATATGCCTATATGTATAAAAGTTCATATAAAGGAGGCAACGCCTATAAAGAACATTTCGTATATGAATTAGAAGATGGTCGTGCACTATTAATGAAACGAACGAATAATACAAAAACCTTAGCCTGCACTTATGGTAGTAAGCTAATCAGGAGAGATGGCAAGGTGTATTATAAAGATGGTTGGTCAAGAAAATATGCTGTCAATGGTACAACTCATACTCATCCGGTACCGGTCACCCAAGGAATCGGGATTAGTCCTGCCGACAAAGCATTTATATTAAAGTGGCAAGAGTTAGATCATAAGGTTATTTATCAAGGAAAATTATATCGGATATGGGAAACAGGACATTATCAAGAAATCGGCGTTATAAATATAAACTACTAATAATAACCAGTCTTTTATTAGTGAGTTGTTCGGTTTATAAATCGTCCACTTCATTTGCGGAAATTCAAAATGACGAATTAAAACAATGTATCAAAAAATATGTATCTGAAAATCAGGACACAAATCCGACGATGATGCTATTGAATGTCTCGGAGAAAGGAGACACCACTTGCTACCGAATGGTTTTGGTTCGCAACATTGGAGATTTTTTCGAACCATCGATACATTTTTTTGCCAAAATCGATGATCTTCCAGATTGTTATATCGGAGTAAGATATCTCTCGTATCCCGATATGGCAATGACGCTTGAGGGGATCGTACAAGTATTAAAAAAAGATTTTCCTTACGTACGTGAGGCTTATCGGATGTATCAAAAATATCAAAACAATTTAGAGATGCCTCCTAATCAAGCCCTATTTATGTTTCTCACTCACTACAACGAATGTGAACTTAAATTTGTTCGAGGAGCTCTTATTTCCAATGAACTTTTTACCTGTAGTGGGGATTTAATTTCGAAACAAAGTTTTGTTAATGAAGCATCGGATGTAAAGTAATTAAATTGATATAAATACGGACAGGTTTTACTTGTCCGTATTTATATCAATCAGGTACGACAGTCCCTAACGAAGATTTCTAACAAGAGATGGGACAAAGGATGATTATTACCGGACTCAATCATGCAGCTTGGCACGAGGTAATACGTTTAGAAGGAAAACTGCCCAATTACTCTGGCAAACCAATGGGAGATGGGACCATGGGCGGATGCGTACATGCCACATGGAAGAGTATCCTCCAATATTTAGGAATCGCAAAGTATAAAAATATAGAAATTAAACCTGTAGGAAGTGATATTGACACTTATGCAGAGCAATTAGGTCTTGATTTGCTGACAATTCTTAAAGACCAACATGATATTCTCATCAATACGATAAACAGCGATCAACCTGTTGCTTTGCAATATCAACCTATGGGACTAGATCGAAAACATGCTGTTGCTATTCAAAGAATATATCGAAGAGGAGAAAACTATAGGTTCCAAATTATGGATCCGGATTATGGCTCTAAACGTATCATTAGGCAACAGGATCTGAATAATTACAAATTTAAGGCAATCATCCAATAAATAAGACAACTATGAAGCGAATTATCATTTTCATCGTTAGTTTATGGGCACCGATTATCTTAACGGCTCAAGAAAAAATCATACTACCGAATAGCATATTAAGATTAAAAGAAAAGGATGCTTTATATCAAAAGGAAGCACAACAACAGTTTATTAGGAGTTGCAGAGGATCTTTTCATTATGATGAACAGTACAGTCGAGCGATATTAGACACGATTGAAATCATGTATATTCCGTACTTTAAAGTGGATACCCGTAAGTTTCCGAACCGTGATTTTACTCGATTGCAAAATTTTATCTCTTCTGTAAAACCCGTTCGGGAACCAGTCAACCGTCGACATGGCAGTATAGCATATACGTTCTATTTTAGTGGAGACCGTTATATGGGAGGATCAGAAGATACCTATTTTTTGACTTCTCCCGGCATTACAGGGGATAGTCTTGCCCACACGAGACATGGTAAAATTTTCGAAAAAGCGGCAATTGATATTCGGAGCATGAATCCAAAATCACTTTTCCTCATTCGTGGTCTTGGTGGAGTAGTGTGGCTGGTTTTGCAGGATGATAGTATTCTTATCTATGATTTAATCAACAAGCAATTCTGCCAGCCACAAGAGTACCTGAATCGCTACACTCCCGAAAAGTTAAAAAACATTCTAAACCTGATATTCTTTTAAGCAACTGAGTGACAAGGCAAAGATTTGCCTTGTCACTTTCACATAATACAACTGCATTCTAATGATCGAACAGTTCGACAAGGATTAACGCCACAATCATATCAACAACAATTCAATTATGGCATAAAGCAGGTAAATAAATATTATTTGAATGATCCTGTAACATAAACATGGAAAAGATCAAAGATGCCGAAATTTTCTGGATGATCCCGGCCATCGCACTACCCTATTGAGCCTTGGGCTTCCCCACTATGGTCAAAATCTATACAAGGTGTTATAATCACTCGGTTCCGATAATCGAGCAATCATGTTAACTGAGTTGGGAACGTATGTTTGATTTACCTTTTGGTCTTGGCAATCATAAATATCACGGCAGCCATTGAGATTAAGATACCTACGATGATATTTGTCGTTAATGCCTCGCCAAAAACAAACGTCCCGATGAGGATAGCCGTTATCGGCTCGAATACACCGAGAACAGATGCCTTGGTCGCACCTATATTTCGGGTTGCAACAGCTAACGTAGAGGTGGAAACAATGGTCGGCAGAATAGCCAACCCAATGAGGTTCAACCATGCCATATTGTTTTCCAGACCGGTAGTGATATCCGCATCAGACGTTAAGAGCTTTATGAAAAATACAATGGCCCCTACCCCCAAAGCATAGAATGTCAGCAGACTGTTCGAAATGTTTTTGATGGCCTTGCTACGGTTAATTATGACAATAAACATAGCATAAACCAACGCCGATCCCAAAGAGAGTAAAACACCTAACAGACTGATTGTTTGCGTAGAATCGCTCTTTGTCATGATGGCCACACCGGCAAATGTCAGAAATATGGATAGCCAGACCGGCCACGAGGGAATTACTTTCAGAAAGACCATAATGATGGCCACCAGAACCGGATAAAGGAACACCAGAGCCGTAGCCAGTCCCGACGCTATATACTTGAACGCATCAAACAGGAATATACTGCTGGAGGTATAAAGCAGCCCAAGCACACATAAAACACCTGCTTGTTTCCAATTGATTTTGAAACTCTGTTTACTCAAAAAGAGAAATCCCCCCAATAGCAAAACGGCAATGATGTAACGGAAGAAAAGGATAGACTCTATTGAAGCTCCTTCCTTGATCAAAGGAAGTGCGAATAGCGGATTCAATCCATATGTTATGCCGGTAATGATTCCGGCCGGGTAGCCAATGATAGCATTTTTACTTAGTGCTTTCATTTTTACTATGATCGGTATTGATAAAACGGCTGCAAAATTAGTAAAAAACCACAACCTTGATCTAACTAAATAATTATTAAGCAAAAAAGATGTTACATCACCTGCCAACTTTAACAGGACACACATCCTTCTTGTTTTGAATGGATATACGTTAAATTACCCCCAACATTATTTAACACCAACCAACCGTAAGATTAACCATCAACCGCTGCATTAATAACATATTGCAACATTGCATAGAATCAACAAATTGCTTATATTTATAGCATAACGGGTAAAAACTTGCAAAAACTCGCCACCAATACAAACAGCTCTTTGATCTACTATACCTCCATAACAGAGACAAAACCTTCTCAACTTAACACGAGAGAGAATTATACATAGCGACATCGGATTGAAAAGTATTCATACATACCGCTAATGCCTCTCCCCAATCTCAGCATCGCAAATTAGAATTATTACCCTCATATTTGGAAATTCCAAAGGCAAAATAGACCACGTAACTCACCCATTTTCAACCTCATATAACAACACCTTTTATAACACGGATGCAATAGCAAATGCACATTTGAATAAAAATATATTACACACAGATTTTCAATAATTTACAGACAAATTCAGCTCTATTTAAACGAAAAGGTAACAAACAAAAACATAAAGATTATGAAAAAGGCTATTCTCTATTTTTTGGTGGTGCCATTCGTGATGTTAATTCTCTCTCTCACATGCACAAAAGATGAGGGAGCGGATTGCCACAAAAGAATTTCAACAAAAAATGCGTCAGAAACACCAATATATGTTATTGATGACGTTAATAATGGCTTAGGACCAACATATCCTTCAGAATTTGCTTTAAAACATCTTGCAGATCCGACCACAAGAAAGCATTATATGCTTGCACCCGGGGAAGCTACAAATAGAATCATATATGACGAACAGATATGTTACGAACATAGATTTGGAACGTTTGTAAGCAGAGACTATTTAATAATCTTTTTTTCTGGATGCAAAAAAGGTCGATTCACTGAATACACTGGAAAAACTGATCGAGCACAATAAAGAGATTTGCTTGGGATCACGTAGATTTCGGACATTCAGGGAAATGGAACAGGCAAACTTCAAGGTAGCCTATCCGGACGATGCTGAGCTGTACGTCCAACAAGAAATTCAATAAAATTACAGCTATACAAAAAACAATCTTTAAACAACTGATCCATAGACAATTGTTCAAAACAGCCACTCAGGCCAAGTACGCCGACCTGATTGGTATCTTAGGATTCATATAACTGCTCAGACTCCCACTAAATATTTGCACTTAAGCCACCACTCCTTTATACAACCTCAACACACGAATTGCAACATATTAAAACCACCATTACACTACATTAAACGATGAAACGAAACGTTATTTTAATCCAACTGCTCTTTTGTGGATTGCTATTTTTACTGTCGTTGATTTTTCATACCCTTTATGTTGGGAATTCTCACCCTGCACCTATTGTTTACCCTCAAAACGACTTGAAGATGCTCATAGAATTAGTCCTATTGGTTGGGTTATCTTGGGGCATGTGCCGGGCTATCTTAAAATCCAATCAAAAATTATATACTGCTCTCTGGTCTGCAGTTTCATTGTTCATACTTTTCGAACTGACCAAATATTTGGAATATACCTGCGGCTACTTGCCAAATTACACCGACCTCCCAATTCTATTCAGTCTGTTATTTTCTTTTACCGCTATCCTGATCTACACAGCTATTTTGTATTTAATCTGCCTGCTGTGGACAAAACTACGCACCCAAAAAAGCCGTTAATCCTGGCGCTACACACCTCACATTTAGCACACCATAACTACACAGGTCTCGTTCTCAAAATAAATTGTATTTTTTAACCAAACACGTTTTCCCAGCATTTAAGAATATTATTCAATCTATGGCCATCTATCGTCAATACCCGGAAGTATCATTA
>ERZ791891.872-NODE-872-length-12936-cov-2.055586_pt1 | contig 12936 bp, 11 predicted proteins | sample MGYA00510155_ERZ791891 | MGnify/ENA primary metagenome ERZ791891 (study PRJEB30046, sample SAMN00792061) | human gut metagenome | study: EMG produced TPA metagenomics assembly of the A metagenome-wide association study of gut microbiota in type 2... | reverse complement strand
TGTTACCCGAAACACGGGTAATCGCGCCCGATTTACCGATAGATCCCGATGAGGTTTTGGAAATGTTGCACACGCTTGTCACATCAGAACACCCCGACATGGTTATCGGTACGTCGATGGGGCGGGATGTTCGCACAGCAACTCTACGATTGCAGAAAGATTCTCGTGAACCCCGCATTTCATGTCTCGCGCACGATGCGACGACAGATCGGCGTGTGTTCTTTCCTCAATCCGCGAAAAGATGGTGTAACGACCTATACGATTACCCCTGAACTATGTAATCGATACGAGGAAATGGAACGTCACCAATTCGATGGGATAACAGAAAACACTATCACAAAAACATGGGCATTATTCGGTGAACATGATCAAGTGGTCAATTGTCGAGAAGAATATCTGCAATACTATCGCAACTACAAGACTTTCGAAGGGGAACATCGTCTATGCTTCGAGAACATCCGAGATACTGTAATACCGCTTGCAAAGCAAATATGTTCAGATACGATCTGATTTAAAGATCAGACAAATAATAATTTAGTTTAACCAGCAAACATCTAGTCCGAACATCAGTGTTTTACAGAATGTTTAACAGATATTAAAAATCGGTCAAAAAAGACTGCTAACTACCTCAACAGGCTTAAAACAGGCATATAAGCCTGTTTTATCCTTTCAAATGCAATCTTGGCACCAATCTACTCCGAAAGATTTCGATCAAACACAAGACCCAAAATTTCGCCAATATAGCCATTCTTGCCAGGTTCACTCCCTGACACCCTGCCCTAACACCCCTGCCCTGTGTCATTTCCTAACACCTTAGAGTAGGTACAGAACGTAACTCGACAAAATTTTAATCTGAAACCATTGACCTATCCTGCTTATAATAACAATTTGCTCCATATTCCCCCACGGAGCGAACTGTATGCGAAATCGCAAAAAAATTGTCAATAATTAGAATGCTCTTCCCCTTTTCATTCGACAGCCCAAACAGCCTAAATACAGTCCCCCATAAGGAAGTTTTCACACAAGCAAAAACATGTACCACTCCCCGTTGCTCCTCTCCAAAAAAGAAAAGCCGCTCTTTACAAGAGCGGCTTCATCTTATTCAAATCAATAGCAATTATTCTCCCTGAACAGGCAATGCTGCTGCCCAGTTTTCAGTCTGGGTTACTCCTGCACCCGAATTGATTTCAGCATTCGGAATAGGATAGCAGAACTTAGCAATGTCGAACGGTTGGAAAGAGCGCATAGTCACAATGTCTCCCCAACGACGCAAGTCGGTAAAACGGTGACCCTCCATCCACAATTCACGCACACGCTCAGCCTTGATAAATTCCATCAATCCTTCCTTAGTAGCAGGCAGATCGGCTGTTGACTGAATCTCCGGATTACGACGAGCAACCTCCAACAGCGCATTCTGTGCATCCGTCAAACTACCTTCACTCCAACGTGCATTCGCCTCTGCAATGATCAGATACTGCTCTGGCAAACGAAGTACAGGAATATTACATACTGATCTATTCTCGGTAATACCGTAATATTTACCTCCATCATATCCTGTAGTCTCATTGCCACCCTCTACCAACAATGGATAACGGATATCCGTAATTTCAGGATCCGACTCACCATCATAATCGGCCGGATAGAAATATTTGATAACAGCATCTTGAGCCGGTGAAAGGCCATAAGTAGAATAGAGTGTTCCGATCGAGTTTGCTGACAAGTTGTCGGTCAAAGGTTTGGAAATAGTGAAAATATCCTCACTGTTAATGGTGATGTGAGTGAACATGTCACGATAATCACTGGCCGTTGATACAATGATGTGGCCACCACGCAACGAAATTGCTGTCTGAGCTGCATCAATAGCGGCACGGTAATCCTCCTCATACAACGCTACACGAGCTTTCAATGCATAAACAGCAGCTTCGTTCATGTAATACTGATCTACTGAACTTCCACCAATATTGTTATAGTGCAACAAAGCCTGCTCAATATCCTTGTCGATTTGCTCATAGGTGCCGGCAACCGTATTCCGACTAACCTTTTCACCGGGATTGATCACTTTACCCGTGGCAACGATACCCGGAGTCTGACCGTTATCTACCGTACCATTCACCTTATACGGAAGTCCGTAAATATTTACCAGGTAGAGCTGAGCCATCGCCCGCAAACCAAGCCTGCGCCAGTATCTCGTCAAACGATGCCTTGTCACTCTCATCGGCAGTCTCGTAGAGCTTGTTGCAAGTCTCAATCAAACGAGAGGTGTTGTCAATCACTTTGTATCCGTATGCCCAAATCTCTTCCAGATATGGATCGGTTACCGTAATGTTATAACGCCAGATGGTCATCAAGTGGGTCGTGCGGTTCAAATCAAAAACCAAATCCGTAGCCACATCGCCTAAAGCGATCACATCTCGACCTGCAAAAGCATAAGCGCCGAAACGAGAATAAGCACCCGTCAAAGCCGTCTGCGCGCTAATAGGATCTGTTATGGCCTCATCACTGTCCTTGCCCTGATAGTATTCCGGCTCCAGGGAACAGGAGAGAAAACCAACCCCCAACAGAAACGCAATTAAAATATGATATGCTGTGTTTTTCATATATTCAGTGTTTTTGTATTATCGTATTAAAAACCGAACGACAGTCCGAAGATAAAGTTACGTGGCATAGGATATACCCATTGTTGGAAACCATCGGCACGTGTTTCAGGATCGAAACCGATAAAGTTCGAACTGCGGACGGTAAACAAGTTATCGGCACTGAAGAACACTCTCAAATTGCTCAGCATAATCGCTTTGCAAATCTTTTCCGGGAAGGTGTAACCAACCTGCAGAGTGCGAAGTTTCAAATATGAACCATCCATCAAGAAACGGCTCGATGTGTTGCTGGCTCCCGATACATCATCTGCAATGAACTGAGGAACGTTGGTATAACGGTTTTCAGGAGTCCATGCATTTTCGTAAACGTAGTTGGTAACCGGACCCAGGAAGTAGTCACCCACCTGCATATCGTAGCTGAAACCACTGTTGTAAACCTTTCCACCATAAGTGTAACTGAAGGTGGCCGAAAGGTCAATGCCCTTGTAACGGAATGTGGTCGAGAAGCCACCATAGAACTTCGGATCGGCCTTACCTACGATACGCTGACCGGCCTCGTTGTAGTTGAAGGTCTTTTCATCACCCTCTGTGCCTTTGTACCACATCGGACGTCCTGTATCAGGATCTACACCCGCATACTCCGGCATATAGAAGGTATGGTAAGCCTCACCAACCTTGCGGATCGTTGTTGAGGTCTCGATAGGCAGATCCGTGGACAGAGCCACAATTTCATTGTGGTTAGAGGTAATATTGAATGACATGTCCCAAGTGAAATCCTTTACACTCAACAAACGGGCATTCAACAACACCTCGATACCACGGTTACGCATCTTACCCATATTGCGCAACTCATAAGCCAAACCGGTGGTCAGCGTAATAGGCACCTCGAAGATCATATCCGAAGTCAACTCATTGTAGTAATCAACCTCCAGGTTGATGGTACGGAACAGGGTCAGATCCAAACCAACGTTGAATTTACCACGACGCTCCCATTTCAAATCAGGATTGGCAAACGTAATGGGCACACTACCCGGATTACCTTTATAGTCATATCCAGTTTCGTAATAAGCACGTGCACTGTACCAACCAATCTCCTGGTTACCTACTGTACCGTAGCTGGCACGAATGGTCAGATTGCTCAACCAATTGCGGGCTCCACGCATAAACTCCTCTTCAGAGATACGGTATTTACCACCTACTGAATAGAACAGACCCCACTGGTTGTTGCGACCATAACGTGATGAACCGTCATAACGCAAACTTCCTGAGATATAATATTTGTCAGCATAACTGTACTGACCATTGAAGAAGAGTGAATTCAGGGTAGATTTCTTTCTGTATGTTCCGGCTGAAGTCGGATTAGATGCATTACCCATCTCCGGCAGCCCCTCATACGGGAAGTTTGAAGCACCTGTAAGAGTCTGCTCGTCAACCAAACGTTGTGACTCCTGACCCAACATCAAGTTGATATCGTGCTTATCATAACGTTTGATCCAGCTGAGCGTATTGGTGATCGTCATGTTCAACAGCGTCTCATTGTTCTGATCCGCATACATGTGCGACTCAATACCCTGAGGGTTCATCATGCTGGCAAAGTTATACTCACGCAAGTTGAAAACATTGATACCCAAGTTACTCTTAGCTAAGAATCCCTTACCGAAATCAACCTGGACATAAGGATTGATATTGGCCGTAATGGTCCGCTGTGAGTTAACATCACCCTTGTGTTTATCACGGATAGCCACCGGGTTGTAATATGCGTTCAGATTATATGATCCGTCTTCGTTGTAGATCGGCTCGATAGGACGCAGGTCATATACCGCTACCAACGGGTTAATGTATTGTGATTGGGTCACCACATTATTGTTGTCCGAGTAAGAGGCCGATGACAGCAAACCAAAAGAGAAGACTTTGCCTCGGTGATCAATATTCGAACGCAAGGTATAACGTTTCATATCGGTACCGATAATAATACCTTCGTTACGATAATATCCGGCACTGATGTAATAATTGGTATTATTAGCACCACCCGATACATCTACGCTGTATTCGTCTACCTTACCATTGCGCAAAATCGCTTGCAACCAATCCGTATCAGGGGTTACACCCTCTTGCCATCCATAATACGCATTGGCATAATACTTAGCTAAAGCCAAACCCTCACCGGGAGCTGCTTCGCCTGAATTCTCAAGACCACGGCCCCAAATATCCAGGTAACGATCGGTATTGACTACACGATAGTTCCAATCCAGATTGGCAATACGAGCAATACCCTTTTTAGCCAAGAAATTCACATGAGGTTTACCCTGTGCACCACGTTTGGTCGTGATGACAATCACACCGTTAGCTGCACGTGCTCCGTAAATGGCCGTTGCGGTTGCATCCTTAAGAACCGTAACACTCTCAATGTCGGCCGGATTGATATTGGCCAACGGGCTCACAGCCATATCACCGTTAGTTTCATCATTCAAAGCCGAAATCTTGTCTGAGAACATCGGCATTCCGTCAATGACGTACAACGGTTCCAAACCTGAATTCACTGAACCAACACCACGAACGTTGACACTGGCAAAAGCTCCCGGTTGACCGTTTACATTAAACATCTGCAAACCGGCAACACTTCCCTGCAAGGCTTTCATGAAGTTGGCATCGGTCTGCTTGGTGACTGCTTTGCTGTCGATCACCTGGGCAGATCCAGTAAATGCCGCTTTACGAGTCGCTGCATAACCGGTTACCACAACCTCATCTGCCAAGACTGCTTCATCTTCCATCGTAACATCGATCGTGGTCCGATTACTGATCGCAGCCTCGACGGTCTTCATCCCGACGAAAGAGAATTTCAGCGTTCCCTGTGCAGGCGCTTCAATGGAATAGTGTCCATCTATATCGGTACTGGTGCCTGTCCCAAGCTCCTTTACGATGACAGTGACGCCGATCAGAGGCTCGCCGTCAACGGACGTAACGGTACCTGAAACTTGCTTGTTCTGCGCAAACGCCGTTTGCAAACAGCCCAGTAAAATGGTACACAACAAGAGTAAAATTTTTCTCATAAACATACATTTTAACTGTTTGTATAAAAATGTTAACCTGTGCTGAATGATTGCGCAAAAGTACGACATTTAGAACTATTTTCAGCATAAAAAAGACATAAAATGCAGTGATATAATAATCTATATCAATTACACCCTGAATTCTTTTGATATGTAAGTTATCGACACCTATTTCATTGAAAATTTAAAATAGTATTTTTGTTGTTTTTGTCTATTTCCCTATTAAACCTCATTATTATCAACTATTTCAAATGGTCTCATTCCCCCGACAACACCTATCGAATTTTCGCCCCAAAATCCAACAGACATAAGACAATTTTCCTCTCCTCATTTGTTGGATTTTAAAAATATTTAATAATAAAACACCTGAAAAACTATTTTATACATCGGCCAGATCTATTGTGCATATCATACGACGACACAAAATGGAAATCCCCACATTTTAATCAAAATAACAACCTAACATTTCACAGAAAAAGAGTGCCCAAGATGACAAACATGTATAACAAAACGTCACTTGTTCTATAAACATTACATTCCACCCTCGCCGTTTGAGATAATCCGCTCTTCAATAAAACATAAACAATATCGATTCTCCCGAGCTAATCAAACCGATAAATAACCCCAACAACCTAACAAAAAAAGAGCAGCCCATTTTTGTAAGAAATCGCAATAAAATCTCTCCAGATTATTATTTTTGTTCTGAGCAATGAGTGTGTCTGTCGCCGACAACGCCCCCCCAGTATCTGCAAAACAGTTCCACAAAGAACTCGTATAACGATGCATGGCGTATATTCGTCAACAGCTCTTCACTTCTCCCAAAACCCGAAAAACACATCGTATCACCAAACAGCATTGACCCCTATGAAAACAACTTTGACCTGGATTTTCTTATTCGCTTTAAGCGTCATGACGGTTTCAGCCCAACTGCGCATTGGAGGCAGAACTTTAGACACAAAGAAACTGCTCGGTGCTGCTAAAGATGCAGCTACCGCTTTGACCCTTTCCGACGAAGATATTGCCAAACTGAGCCACGAATCGGTCGAATGGATGGATGCCAACAACCCAATCGTCGACGAAAATACAGAGTATGGCGCCCGTTTGAAACGACTCACGGAAAACATCACCGAAGTCAATGGTCTAAAACTCAATTTCAAAGTCTATGACGTAGAGGATGTAAATGCATTTGCATGTGGAGACGGTTCAATCCGCGTGTTCTCCTCCTTGATGGATATCATGGATGACGACGAACTGATGGCAATCATCGGCCACGAAATCGGACATGTCGTCCATGCCGATGTAAAACAGGCCATGAAAAATGCCTACCTCGCTTCAGCCGCACGAGGAATTGTAAGCTCTACCGGAGGCCTGGCCGCCAAATTATCCGACTCGCAACTCGGAAATGTGGTCCAGGCGTTTACCGACGCACAATTCTCCCAAAGCCAAGAGTACGAAGCCGATGATTATGGCATGCAATTCTGCATCGAACATGGATTCGACCCCTACGGTATGGCCCGTTCTCTGGAAAAACTCGTAGAGCTATCGAAAGGTGAGAAGGCCTCGATCATCCAAAAAATGTTTTCATCCCACCCGGATAGCGAAAAACGTGCTGCTCGGGTAAGAGAAAAAGCCGATGAACTGACTGCAGCACAAAACCAGGCCCAATAACCCAAACCACAATGGCTACGTGCAACAACAAGCGAACGCTCTCCAAAGGTCTCCGAATCGCATTGATCATTTTGGGGGCGTTCGCTTTGCTGTATGTTATCGGCATGGCGTACAGTTCGTGGACAAACAAACGTTTTGAACAAAACGGAGTCCGAACTTTTGCCACCGTGACCGACGTACAGGTCAAACATCATCCGGAACACACCTCCTAGGTGCGTGGAGGTAACGGTACCCGCCGCAAAGTCCATCATCAGGCCTACACCGAAACGATTATTCAATACACATACAGCGTGGAAGGTGTAAAGTACGAAGGAGAGATGCGCACACGTACCGTTCCATCGAGACCCGCTAAAAAAGGTCAAAAAATACAGATCGAATACCTCTCGAACTCTTCCTCAAAAAGCAGACTATATAAACCCCAGGCCCACAAAGAATAAGATCTGATTATCGACACCGGTCGCTCAATAATAAACCGCCACTCACAATCAGATCACTGCAATGCTCTCTTATCGTTGGCGCCTGCACAGATTTTGCCAGGATATATTGTTGTTCCTGAGCATATTGGGCTCCAACCCATATTTTCCCGGTACATATTGTACCCGTACATGTGAAGAGATTCCGAACCCGGTTATGATCAAATGTCATAACCGGGCTCGTTCTATCATACCCATCTGAGCAAAGCAAACGACCAAACAAAAACACCTACGTTACCTTTCCTTTCGCTCTGAGAGATTCAGTCCGTTAGGCATCAAACCCGACCTCGGCAACCCCTTATAATTGCAGTGCAAAAAAACAGATTCACCTCAACAACAACCTCTCCCATCTTCCTGTTGCCATCCATTTTACGACCGGCAAGCGGAATATTATCGGGAAGAAAAGCTACAAGAGAATAAATATCCATGTATCTTTGTATAGCTATGGCAGGCACGTGTGAAAGAGTCGCGCAAAATGGGTGAGACTTCGGAAACCATCAGCTGTGTTACCGTCTCCGACCACTCAACCCGCTTCGACTCATCACATCAGGCATATATCCCAAAAACGCATGTGTAAACGCCTTTAACCACGCTTGCGTAAACCCATCTGAATCAACACAACGACATAGACAACACATCAAACCATGAAATTTTACAATATCCACTTCAGCCCTACGGGAGGTACTCGCAAAGTTGCAAACCTATTGACCTCCAAACTCACTCAAGAGGCATGTGAGATTGATTTAACCGATCCAACGCTCCCCTTCGAAACCATCTCGTTGGACAAAGAAGATATTGCATTGCTGGCGGTACCCTCATACAGCGGACGTGTTCCGGCACCTGCCCTGCAACGGATCGCAGCTCTTAAAGGAAATGGAGCAAAAGCCATTCTGGTCTGTGTGTATGGGAATCGTGCCTTTGAAGATACGTTAATCGAACTGTTGGATACGACAAAAGAGGCCGTTTTCAAGACTATAGCAGCCGTTGCGGCAATCGCCGAACACTCCATTGCCCATCGTTATGCCGCAGGAAGACCTGACGAACAGGATCAGATACAACTCACCTCCTTCGCTGATCAAATCCTGCAAAAAATCGCCAAAGGAGAAGAGACTGAACCACAAATTCCCGGAAATCGACCTTACCGAAAAGTCAATGCGAACGGCCCCATTCCCAAACCAACCAAAGCATGCTCCAACTGCGGTTTGTGTGCTGCAAAGTGTCCCGTATCGGCCATCGACAAAACCAATGTAAAACAGGTTAACGAACAACTCTGCATCTCTTGTATGCGTTGTGTTGCGATCTGCCCCCACAAAGCCCGTAAGATCAGTCGTGTAATGGCTTGTGCCATCAATACCATGCTGAAAAAGGTCTGCTCAACCCGAAAAGAAAACGAACTGTTTCTGTAAACAGATATCCAATGGGAGCACTCAACAGCGCTTGAGTCTCCCCTCCTTGTAACAGACAACACCCTCACGCTGATACAAATCACACCGGACCCCCTGACAACACTAACACCCACAGACAGCCCTACCTCCCGAACGGCATTAACACCCCGGACGGTCACACCGTAGCAACATCCCTAACCGCTCAGCCATATGGAAAAATCACAAGATGAAAAGAAAACAGCATTTGTCGTTCTGTTTTCTGCTGTAATCATGGTACTGGAGATTTTCTTCGGGCTGTTCTCCAATTCAATGGCCCTGCTGGCCGACGGCATCCACATGGGGTCACATGTATTGGCGATCGGGCTCAGTTGGGGGGCCTATGTTTTGGTCCGCCATCTGAAACGCAAACAGGCCGACAACATCGATAGCGAAAAGGTCTTGACCCTTGCCGCCTACACCAGCGGTGTACTGCTACTGCTCTTTGCCATCTTCATCATTGTCGAAGCTGTCGAACGATTTTTCGTCCCGAATCTCGAAATTCGATACCTCGAAGCCATGGTTGTCGCTGCGATCGGTCTAATCGTCAATATTATTTGCGCACTGGTTCTCCACGATAAATCCGGGCACGACGATTATAACAGACACTCGGCCTACCTCCATGTACTGGCGGATGCCCTGACCAGTATCGGCGCTATTTTCGGTCTGATTTGCGCCATGATCTGGAACATTACCTGGATCGACACGATTGTCGCACTGATCTGTTCTGCCGTGATCATCCGTTGGGCAACCAGGATGCTTTTCGACACCAGCAAAATTTTGACCACCAAAGAGAAAACGAAATAATTGCCAATACTTCCCGGCAAAGATCAAAAGGCTCTATTTCCGGAGTAAAAATTTCACAATAGCCCAACCTCCGAAAATCTGCACCAACATACCGGGAATGCCGATCCGGAAATCCTGCGCAGCCAAATAAAAATCGCCTGTGATCACCCATTCGGCCAGCGTCCCGATCACCTGATAGCCCAAAACTACGGCCAAAAGCAACGGCAACGATACCTTCTGATAGCGATGTGCCGCAAACCCTGCCAAAACAGCCAGCAATACCGACTTAATCAAAATTGCCGGTAAAACACCCCAGGCTGGCATCCCAAATAAAACCGAATTCAGACATGGCGAAACCACTGCGGTCAATAGCCCCACACGCCAACCATATTTATAGGCACCAATCAGAGTACACAGATAGATGGGCAACCAGGTGGGCCCTCCCAAATGAAAGGTATGGCACAATTGGGGTAAAAGAATATTCCCTGCGATAAAAAGCAGTGCGAACAAATAGGTCTTTGCCTCATTATAAGCCAATGAATAGAGTCTTACCGCTGAAGTTTGCATAATTGTATTATTGAGACGTTTTATTCTACTGAAACAGACGGGAGCTCTCTGTTCTCCCTTCTCCTAAATCACATTTAATAAATAGCAGAGCAATATTCCACTCCGCTATGCTCTTGCAGCCTGTTGTGCTCCCTCGAGTTGCGCCATAAATTGCTTGATAACCGGATAGATCTCCGCAGCATCCCGCAAATCGACACAAGCCGACTCCAATGGGCACAAACCGGTTTTCGTCCGATTTTCGATGCGGGGCACCTCCTGACCGAACGTAACGGCAATCTTCGCCTCTTGCAGCAGCGTCAAAGCCGGGGTACTGATCACATCCGCATAGACACGCTCCACTCCCCCAAGCACCATCAACGCAGCCGCACCCTTGCCAATCACCTTATCGGCTAACGAGGCATGATCCAACCACTCTGCATGTTCACGGTACACTTCATATAAATCAGCCACACCTCTGCGACCAAACGTATGAAGACCATAACGATTCTCCACCACGCAAGAGTAATTCCCCGCATGCAACAGCTCGATCAATTTCGTCATCTCCGTCATAACGTACCTCGTTTAAGCTTTTCGACAAACCGATCGATCCGATGAAGTTCCTTCGGGATTTCAATGCTTTGCGGACAATGCGACACACACTGTCCACAACCGATACAATGGCTCGCCTGACGCAAACGAGGCACACTGCGATCGTACCCAACCAAAAATGCACGACGGGCACGACGGTAATCCTCACTTTGAGAGGAGGTGGGCAGATTGCCCTCGTTGACGCACTTGTTGTAATGCAACAGCACCGCAGGAATATCAATACCATAAGGACAAGGCATGCAATATTTGCAATCGTTACAGGGTATCGTCGGATATTGCATCATCAAATCGGCCGTATCATACAGGAATTGGACATCCGCTTCCGTAAGCGGTTCCAATGGGGAATAGGTGCGCAAATTGTCCTGCAGATGCTCCAGATAGGTCATGCCGCTCAAAACGGTCAACACGCCGGAAGGCGACCCGGCAAACCGAAAAGCCCACGAGGCCACACTCCGCTCCGGATCACGCTGTTTGAGCCGGGTGACGATATGATCCGGCACATTCGACAATCGGCCGCCCAACAACGGCTCCATAATAATGGCCGGAATATGTCGTTTTTCCAACTCTGCATACAGGTATTCGGCGTTGACATTGCGAGCCGAAGCATGGCGCCAATCGACATAGTTGAGCTGAATCTGCACAAAATCCCAATGCACCTTTTCGTGCATGGCCAGCACCTCATCGAAAACCGAAACCGTCCCGTGAAACGAAAATCCCAAATTGCGGATTCTTCCCGCTTCACGCTCTTGCATCAGAAAATCGAGCATGCCGTTATCGATATATCGAGCCCGGAAGGTCTCAATACCGCCATTCCCGATCGAATGCAGCAGATAATAATCGATATAATCCACCTGCAAATCCTCAAACGATTGACGATACATCGCAATCGAATTCTCACGGGTGTAATTAGAAAAATTCGACAACTTCGTTGCAATCTGGAATCGATCCCGGGGATGACGTTTCAAGGCAATCCCGGTCGATTTCTCCGACCAACCCTGTACGTAAACCGGTGAGGTATCAAAATAGGTCACCCCATGCGCAATCGCATAGTCGATCAGCTCATTCACAGCATCCTGATCGATCACATTCCCGTCGCCGCCAGGGGCCGGCAAGGTCGGCCAACGCATGCAACCATAACCCAACAGCGACACCTTTTCCCCACTCTTCGGATTGGTTCGATAGGTCATCCGATCTGTCGGCACCTCGTCCTGAGCCCGCCGATCTCCGGAAACCGGATTCTTCCGTGAATCACACCCCACCAAAGCAGCAGTGGTCGCCGCCGTACTGATCCCCACAATCTTCAAAAAATCACGGCGGGAAATATCTTTTTTATCCTGATTGTCCATATCCATGACTCTTCACTGAAAAATTAAATCATCCGATGTCTTTTATGCCCCTCCACATAGATAGCACTGAACGGACGAGCCGGACACAAATCTTCACAAGCCCCACACCCGATGCATCGCTCTTCATTCACGATCGGAATCTTGGGCGAACCCTCCCGGTTCGAATCCAAAGGCACCATGCGGATCGCTCCGGCCGGACAATGGCGTGCACAGTTGCCACATGCAACCCCATCGGTTACCGGCAAACAGTTCTCCTTTACCCATACGGCATGTCCGATTTGAATCGCCGACTTTTCGGCCGGAGTAATGGGTAAAATCGCCCCGGCCGGACAAACCTCCGAACATTTCGTACACTCCGGACGGCAATATCCCCGTTCATACGACATCTCGGGTTGCATCAGCCTCATCGGGTCTGTCGATGGACGCAACACCCCATTCGGACA
>ERZ791891.866-NODE-866-length-12985-cov-15.241995_pt1 | contig 12985 bp, 9 predicted proteins | sample MGYA00510155_ERZ791891 | MGnify/ENA primary metagenome ERZ791891 (study PRJEB30046, sample SAMN00792061) | human gut metagenome | study: EMG produced TPA metagenomics assembly of the A metagenome-wide association study of gut microbiota in type 2... | reverse complement strand
ACGAGCCCGACATCTTCGTCGGCGGCGACTGCGCCACCGGCCCGAAGTACACGATCGACGCGATCGCGACCGGCCGCGAGGGTGCGGTGTCCATCCACCGCTTCGTCAATAAGGGTCAGACCCTGACGATCCACCGCAACACCCGCGAGTTCAAGGAGCTCAATAAGGACGATATCGTTCTGCCGACCGAGAAGATCAAAAAGCCCGCACGTGCCGCCGTTGCTATCGACAGCAAGAAGGTGCGCACCATGCAGGACGACCGCGTGACGTTCACCGAAGAGCAGATCCGCTCCGAGGCGTCCCGCTGCCTGAGCTGCGGCCGCAGCGTTGTCGATCCGAACAAGTGCATCGGCTGCGGCATCTGCACGACCAAGTGCGAATTCGATGCCATCCACCTCAAGCGCGTGCGTCCGCAAAACAGCAAGATGATCCCGGCCGAGGACAAGTTCAAGGCTATCGGTCCCTACGCCGCCAAGCGTCAGGTGAAGATCATCAAGAAGTCCCTGGCGGAAAAGAAAAAGTAATCCATCCATTATGAGGCGGGCACAGAACCCTTCCCGCTGTGCCCGCCCGTTTGAAAGGAGCCCCCATGCACGAGCTGAGTATCGTTACTTATGTCGTCAAGCAGGTGCAGGAGATCGCCAAGGAAAACAACCTCACCGAGATCGAGTCGGTCACGCTCGAATTCGGTGAGGTCTCCGGCATTGTGCCGGAATATCTTGAGGACTGCTGGAACTGGTATACCAAGAAGGAACCGATCATTCAGGGCACGAAATTCCTGTATGAGATCATTCCGGCCGTCACCTGGTGCGACGACTGCAAGACCACTTACCCGACCGTACAATACGGCAAGACCTGTCCGCACTGCGGCAGCGGCAACACCTGGCTGCATCAGGGCAATGAGATCAATATCAAGCAAATTGAGGCGCGCTGATCCCGGCACGCATCCCTGCCTATGGGCAGAAAAAAGACAGAAGCGGTCGCGCAGCCGCTTTTAATAGAAAAACAAACGAAGAGGGAGTGAACCATGAAAGACCTGAAACATCTTTTGTACTTCGAAAACCTTTTGCAGGAAGCACACAATGACCTGATCGCACAGGCGCAGAACGAGGGGAAGATCTGCGTTGCCTATGCCTGCGAAAACACGCCCGAGCCGCTGCTGAACCTGCCCGGCGCTTTCTCGACGCGCCTGCGCGCACCGCGCACTGGTTCCATGGAAATGGCCACGTATTATATGACCAGCTTCCTGTGCGAGTATAGCCGCGCGCTGCTTGAGCGCGCCATTGAAGGCGGCTACAACTTTGCCGACTGCATGATCACGCCGGACGGCTGCTCGATGATGAACCGCGCCGTTGAGAACATGGAGCTGCTCAAGACCATGGGCAAGGACAAGCCGAAGTTCTTCTTCGAGTACATGGAGATTCCGATGAAGGCGGACGACAACGGCCTGAATCTGTACGTGCTCCAGTGCCGCAACCATATCCTTACGCCGCTGCACGATGTCTATGGCATCGACGTCTCGGACGCGGCCATCCGCAAAGCCGTCGCCGAGCACAACCGCGTGTGCGAGCTCATCCGCGCCATCGGCGAGTACCGTAAGGGGCCCAACCCGCGCATTACGGGCTATGAGTTCCACGTCATCATACTTGCGACCTATGTCGCGCCGAAGTATCTGCTCATCGACAAGCTCGAGGAGACGCTCAAGGAGCTCAAGACCCGCCGCCCGGACAAGAAGAATCCGTACCGTGCGCGTGTGGTCGTCGTCGGCTCCGAGGTCGATGATATTGACTTCATCAAGCTCGTCGAGGAGACCGGCGCCTATGTCTGTGCCGACCGCTTCTGCTACGGTTCGTTCCCGGGTCGCGACCCGATCACGCTGACGGACGACGAGGACGCGCTGACCCAGATCTGCCGACAGTACATGAACAGCGCCCAGTGCCCGCGCTACATGAACATGTCCAAGATGATCGGCCGCCGCGAATACGTCAATCAGCTTGCCAAGGAGTACGAGGCTGACGGCATCATTTACGAGCAGATCAAGTTCTGCGACCCGTGGGCGTACGAGCGCATGCTCGGCTCGCACATCCTCAACGATGACTACGGCTATCCCGTCCTGTCCGTTGACCGCCCGTATAACATCGCTTCCTCCGGCCAGATGCGCACCCGTGTGCAGGCATTCGTGGAAAGCATGGAGATCAAGAAGATTCAAGGGGGGAAACAGTGATGTCCAACAAGAGAATTGGCTGCGAAAATTTCGGCAAGTTCTACACTGAAGGAAAGGTACGCAACCGCCGCGAGTGGCGCGGCGTCAAGGACACGCTCTATGATTACAGCCGCTGGCTGCACATCATGACCATCCTTGCAAAGTTCATCGTCAAGCCGCGCAACATCAAGGCCATGTTCCGCTATCGCTGGATGGCCAACTATCTGGCCGTGCCCATGATGGTCGACCGCCACACCCAGGGTCTGCGCGATGAATATCTGCGTATCTGCCACCTGGAGCAGGACCTCGTCATTGAGGATGTGGCAAAGCTGCTCGACAGCCTCTTCCGCGGCGACCGCCGCATCGGCAACGATAAGAAGTTTTCCGACAAGGTCGTGCTCGTGGATGAAAACGAGATGACTGCCGTCATGATGGGCTTCCCGACGCTCAAGTGCCTGAGCCGCGAGACGCCGTCCACCTATGTCTCCGTGCTGCTCAACCAGCACGCGGCTGAGCATTACATCGATGTTGCGCAGGAATACGGTCTTGCCGGCGACGTCTGCCCGATGCCGGAGGCCGAGGCCGGCGTGTCCATCGACGACGACGCCCCGGTGCTCGGCGCCTGCGCCGTGCAGTGCAACACGACGTGTGATGGCTCCCTGCTTGGCAACGGTGTTATCTCCAAGCGCCTCGAGCTCGAGGACGGCATCCCGGTGTTCCAGCTCGCCGCGCCCCTGCGCCACCGCGAGGATGATGTGCAGGAATACGCCGCGCAGGAGGTGCGCAACGCCATTGCCTTTATCGAAGAGCACACCGGCGAGAAGTGGGACTGGAAGGCGTACTTCGAGTGCGCCGAGCGCGTGAACTATGCCACCAAGTGCCGCCTCGAGTGGCTCGAGATGAACAAGACCGACTACCCGCAGGTCTTTGGCTCCAACCTCGCGCTGTATACCGAAACGAACTACATGGCCATCTGCGGCAAGGTCCCCGCGTTCCGCGAGGCCGACCGCAAGATCACCGAGCTTGCCGAGCGCGCCTACAGCAAGCGCAAGCGCGCCGCCAATGCGTACCGCCACCGCGCCATCGTCTGGGGCGTGCAGTCGCACTTCTACATGGACTTCCTCGTCTGGCTGCTCAACTGCTGGGGCATCGTGCCGCTGACGGATATGCTCTCCATGGTCTCAACGCGCGAACTCGTCACGGAGGACACGCCCGAAAACCGCGAGCAGGCGTATTACGACATGGCCTGGCTGACCGAGAACATGATCATGCGCAACCGTACCCACGGTGGCTACAAGGTCCTGCTCGACGAGCTCTGGGAGTACTGCGAGCAGTTCAACGCCGACATGGTCATCCTCTGGGAGCACATGAGCTGCAAGGCGCTCGACGGCATGCACGGTCTGTTTGAAGAGCGCGCCCGCGAGCACGGCATCCACCTCATCTGGGTCACGCACGATCTGTTCGACCCGCGTGTCATCTCGCGGCAGGGCGTGCGCCAGCAGGTCAATGACTATATGCGCACCGTCATGCAGGAAGAACCCGTGGATCCGAGCCTGGAGATCCTGAAGGACGACAAGTCCTGGTAATCAGAGAGGAGACCGAACATGAACAATTTGAAATGCAAGCTGCTCAAGGCCCTGCTGGGCGTGTCGCTCGGCGCACTCGGCGCGTTCGTGGTCACGTTTGTCATCTATTTCTGGAACCTGGACATGAAGCTGACCTCCGTCATGGAGGGCATCCTGCTCAAGCACTACGACAAGATCGACCGCGACCAGCACCTGTGATTCCAACCTTTTCAGCGCCCGTCTGCCATGGCAGACGGGCGCTTTTTGCGGCCGTTTTCGCGTGTAAACAATTTATGAAGTCTCTTGACGTTTTGCGTGAATGTCCTTATAATGCGTAGCGTGCTACATATTCGGAGGTGCATCATGGAGCAATATCCGATCGGATGTCTATTAAAAATGATCACGGATAAGATCAAGATACAGGCCGACGCCAGCCTTGCGCAGCATGATCTGACGCTGACGCAAAGCCGCGTGCTCGGCTATCTGGCTCGAAATGGCGGCACGGCGACGCAAAAGGAGATCGAGGGCTTTCTGCAGGTGTCGCACCCGACCGTAGCGGGCGTCATCGGGCGCATGGAGCAAAAGGGCTTCGTGTCCTGCCGCGCAGACCCTGCGGATAAGCGCAGCAAGCTCGTCTGCCAGACACCGCGCGCCACCGAGATCGCACATAAAATGCAGGCGACCATTGCGGCCGCGGAGCAGCAGATGCTCCGCTCGCTGACCCCGAAGCAGATCGCCGCGCTGGAAGCTTCGCTGCGCACGATCTATGCCGACCTCGGCTGATCTGCACGCATACCCGGAAGGAGGAACACTATGCTTCATACATTGACCCGCAGTCTGCGGGAAAACAAAGGCCCCGCGCTCGTGACGGTTCTGCTCTCGGCGCTGGAGGCCGTGTTTGAGATCGTGATCCCGCTGTTTATGTCCAACCTCATCGACTTCGGCATCGAGGGCGGCAGTATGGCGGCGGTCTGGAAATTCGGCGCGTTTTTGCTGCTTCTGGCGGCGTTCCAGCTGGCGACCGGCGTGCTCGCCGCGCGCATTGCCGCGCGCGCGTCCGTCGGTTTCGCGGCAAACCTGCGCGAGGATATGTACGACAATGTGCAGACGTTCGCTTTTTCGAACATCGACAAGTTTTCCACCGCATCCATCGTCACACGCCTGACGACGGACACCACAAACGTGCAAAATGCGTTCCAGATGCTCATGCGTATGGCGATCCGTGCGCCGGTCATGCTGGTCTTTTCCATGGTCGTGTCGTTTCGCATCAGCCGCGACATTTCGATGACGTTTCTCATCATTCTGCCGATCCTTGCGCTGGCGCTCTTTTTCATCATCCGCAGCGTGTTCCCGGTCTTTTCGCGCGTTTTCCGCACGTATGACGAGCTCAACAACGTCGTGCAGGAGAACGTCCGCGGCATCCGCGTCGTGAAGTCGTTCAATCAGGAGCGGCATGAGATCGGTAAGTTCGGCGCGATCTCCGAGCGCATTTATAAAGATTTCTCCAAAGGCGAGCGGCTCATCACGCTCAACGCGCCGCTGATGCAGTTTTGCATCTATACGTGCATGATCGTGATCTCGTGGCTCGGCGCGAAGGCCATCATTGCCAGCGGCAACGATCCCGCGCTCGGCCTCACGACCGGAAATCTCACCGCGCTCATCACCTATACCATGCAGATCCTCTCGAGCCTGATGATGCTCTCTATGGTTTTTGCCATGCTGACGATCTCGCTCTCGTCCGCGCGCCGCATCGCAGAGGCGCTCGAGGAGCGGTCGGACATCCCGCAGCCGGAGCAGCCGGTCATGACCGTGCGCGACGGTGCGGTTGACTTTGACCACGTGAGCTTTGTCTACGCCTCCAAGGCAGATAAAAAGGTGCTCGACGATATTGACCTGCATATCCGCTCCGGCGAGACGATCGGCATCATCGGCGGCACCGGTGCGTCGAAATCCTCACTCGTGCAGCTCATCCCGCGTCTGTATGACGTGACCGGCGGCAAGCTGACGCTTGGCGGCGTGGACGTGCGCGACTATGATCTGGAGGCGCTGCGCAACGCCGTTGCCATGGTGCTGCAGAAAAATGAGCTGTTTTCCGGCACGATCAAGGAGAACCTCCGCTGGGGCAACGAAAACGCCACGGACGAGGAGCTCCGTCACGCCTGCGTGCTCGCGTGCGCGGATGAATTCATTTCCGCCATGCCGGACGGCTATGACACCTATATCGAGCAGGGCGGCACGAACGTCTCCGGCGGCCAGAAGCAGCGCCTGTGCATCGCCCGCGCGCTGCTGAAAAAGCCGAAGGTGCTCATCCTCGACGACTCGACGAGCGCCGTTGATACGCGCACGGACGCGCAGATCCAGCAGGCCTTTTCGGCCTATATCCCGGAGACGACGAAGATCATCATCGCGCAGCGTATCAGCTCCGTGCAGAACGCGGACCGCATCGTCGTGCTCGACGACGGACACATTGCCGATGTCGGCAGCCATGAGGAGCTGCTGCGCACGAGCGCGATTTACCGCGAAGTCTATGAGTCCCAGCAGAAGGGAGGCGAGGACGATGCCTGAACGCCCGAAGTTTGATTCCCAGACGCTCAAGCGCCTGCTGTCGTATATGCGCGCTTATAAGGGCACGCTCGTGCTCGTGACCATCTGTATTCTGCTCAGCGCGGTCGCCGGTGCGGCCTCGTCCATGTTCCTGCAGAAGCTGATCGACGGCTATATCGTCCCCATGCTCGGCACGGCGTCGCCGGACTTTTCCGGCCTGATCCGCGCGCTGGTCACGATCGGCTGCGTGTACCTCGTCGGCACGCTGGCCACGTGGCTGTATAACCGCCGCATGGTCACGATCGCGCAGGGCACGCTCAAACGCATCCGCGACGAGATGTTTGAGAAGATGCAGCGCCTGCCCATCCGCTATTTTGATACGCATACGCACGGCGACATCATGAGCCTGTATACGAACGATACCGACACGCTGCGCCAGATGATCGCGCAGTCCATGGCCCAGCTCGTGTCGTCCGTGTTTACGCTGACGGTCGTGTTCTTCTGCATGCTGTATATCAGCGTCTGGCTGACGCTGATCGTCTGCGCGGTCATGGCGCTCATTCTTGTGTTTGTGCGCAGGCTCACCGGCCGCATCGGCGGCTACTTCATGGCACAGCAGACGGCGCTGGCGGATCTCAACGGCTATGTCGAAGAGATGGTCAACGGCCAGAAGGTCGTCAAGGTGTTCTGCCACGAAGAGCAGAGCAAGGCGGAACTGCACCGCCGCAACCGCGTCTGGGCGGAAAACGCCGCGCGCGCCAGCGGTATGGCCAACAGCATGATGCCGATGATGAACGCCGTCGGTTACCTGCAGTATGTCATCATTGCCGTCATCGGCGGCACGATGGCCATTGCCGGCACGCCGAACCTCGGTCTGACCGGCATGAACACGCTCACGCTCGGCATGATTGCGTCGTTCCTGACGCTCTCGCGCGGGTTTACAAACCCCATTTCGCAGATCTCCAACCAGTTTAACTCCATCGTCACGGCGCTGGCCGGCGCGTCGCGCATCTTTGCGTTCATGGACGCCGAGCAGGAAGCGGACGACGGCTATGTGACGCTCGTTAACGCAAAGGACGAAAACGGTGCGCTCGTCGAGGCTGACCACCACACCGGTCTCTGGGCGTGGAAGCACCCGCACGGCGACGGTACGGTCACGTACACGAAGCTCGAGGGGCGCGTCGTGTTCGACCATGTGGACTTCGGCTACACGCCGGATAAGGAAGTCCTGCACGACATAACGCTCTATGCCGAACCCGGCCAGAAGGTGGCCTTCGTCGGCGCGACCGGCGCCGGAAAGACGACGATCACGAACCTCATCAACCGCTTCTACGACATTGCCGACGGCAAGATCCGCTATGACGGCATCAATATTAATAAGATCTGCAAGGCCGATCTGCGTCGCAGTCTCGGCATTGTGCTCCAGGACGTGAACCTCTTCACCGGCACCGTCATGGAAAACATCCGCTACGGCAATCCGGACGCGACGGATGACAAATGCATCGCGGCGGCAAAGCTCGCCAACGCCGATCACTTCATCCGCATGCTGCCGGACGGCTACAACACTGTACTCAAGGGCGACGGCAGCGGCCTGAGCCAGGGCCAGCGCCAGCTGCTGAGCATTGCGCGCGCGGCCGTATCCGACCCGCCGGTCATGATCCTCGACGAGGCGACCAGCTCCATCGATACCCGCACGGAGGCGCTCGTGCAAAGCGGCATGGATAAGCTCATGGAGGGCCGCACGGTGTTCGTCATCGCGCACCGGCTCTCAACGGTCAAAAACGCCGATGTCATCATGGTGCTCGACCACGGCCGCATCATCGAGCGCGGCAGCCATGAAAAGCTCATTGCCGAAAAGGGCGTATACTACCAGCTCTATACCGGCGCGTTCGAGCTCGAATAATTTCCGCCGCGCCCCTTGCAAGCCGGCAGGGGGCGCGGTATAATCCAGATAACGAAGCCAAAGGAGGAGACCCATGGAGTATCGAAGATTTGGAAACACCATCATCGCCCGCATCGACCGCGGCGAGGAGGTGCTCGAGCAGGTCAAGACGATCGCACAGGCCGAGCAGATCAAGCTCGCGAGCGTGCAGGCGCTCGGCGCGGTCGGTGAATTCACGGTCGGCGTGTTCCACACGGCCGAAAAGCAGTACCACGCCAATTCGTTCGCGGGCGATTTCGAGATCGTCTCGCTGACCGGCACCATCAATACGATGGACGGCGCGTTTTACACGCACCTGCACATGAGCGCCGGCAACGAAAAGGGCGAGGTGTTCGGCGGGCATCTGAACCGCGCCGTCATCAGCGCCACCTGTGAGATGGTCATCACGGTCATCGACGGGCGGGTGGATCGCTTCCACAGCGAGGAGATCGGCCTGAATCTGTTCCAATTCTAAAGATTTGTGTCAAAAGTGCGCACGGTTTTGCGGCCGTGCGCACTTTTTTGCCGTCATCGCCCCTTATTCCTATTGACAACATGGGAATACAGGCATATAATTCACGGCGTAGAGGTAGGGATTACGTGTCAACCCATCCAAAGCCTCTTGGAATCTGTGTATATTATGCAGCCGTGCCGCCCGGCACGGTCTGCCATTGGGAACGGAGGACGCATATATGAACAGCAACCTGCTTGAAGTCAGTGGCCTGCACGTGAGCGCAGGCGACAAGGAGATCCTGCACGGTGTGGATCTGACCGTCGGCAAGGACGAGACGCACGTGCTCATGGGGCCGAACGGCACCGGCAAGTCCACGCTCGGCTACGCGATCACCGGCAATCCGGAGTATACGGTCACAGCTGGCAAGATCGTCTTTGACGGCGAGGACATTACGGAGCTGCCGGTCAACGAGCGCGCAAAAAAGGGCATTTTCCTGTCCTTCCAGAACCCGCTCGAGGTGCCAGGCGTGACGCTCAGCGCCTTCATCCGCAGTGCGCTCGAGCAAAAGACCGGCAAGCGCATCCGCCTCTGGGACTTCAAGAAGAAGCTCGCCGAGACGATGCAGCTGCTGGCGATGGACGCTTCCTATGCCGAGCGCGACCTGAATGTGGGCTTTTCCGGCGGTGAGAAGAAGAAAGCCGAAATCCTGCAGATGCTCATGCTTGAGCCGAAGCTCGCCATCCTCGACGAGACCGACTCCGGTCTGGACGTCGATGCGGTGCGCACGGTCTCCAAGGGCGTGCAGCTCTACCGCGAGCGCGTGCACGGCTCGCTGCTCATCATCACGCACAGCACGCGTATTCTCGAGGCACTGACCGTGGACGCTGCGCACATCATGGAAAAGGGCGTCATCGTGAAAAACGGCGATGCGTCGCTCGTCGATACCATCAACGAAAACGGCTTTGGCGGCATCCAGGCAGACTGAAAGCGAGGCGATCCGAATGAAGGAAAAAAGTCAGGTCGCGGACATTGACCGCAGCGTCTATGACATCCGCGACAAAGAGGACGATGCCTATCGCATGCAGGAGGGCCTGACGCCGGAGATCATCGACCGGCTCTCGAAGGAAAAGGGCGATCCGGTCTGGATGCAGCAGTTCCGGCTGCAGTCGCTGCAGATCTATAACGAGATGCCGATCCCGGATTGGGGCCCGTCCATTGAGGGCTTGGACATGGATCACATCGCGACCTACGTCCGTCCCAAGACCGGCATGAAAAACGACTGGAAGGACGTCCCGCAGGATATTAAAGATACTTTCGAGCGCCTCGGCATCCCGCAGGCGGAGCGCAAATCGCTCGCCGGCGTCGGCGCGCAGTACGACTCCGAGCTCGTGTACCACAACGTCAAGGACGAGGTGGCCGCGCAGGGCGTCGTCTATACCGATATGGAGAGTGCGCTCAAGGGCGAGTACGCCGACATGGTGCACAAGTATTTTATGAAGCTCGTCACGCCGCGCGATCATAAGTTCGCGGCGCTGCACGGCGCGGTCTGGTCCGGCGGCTCGTTCGTGTACGTGCCGAAGGGCGTGCAGGTGTCTATCCCGCTGCAGTCGTACTTCCGCCTGAACGCCAAGGGTGCGGGCCAGTTTGAGCACACGCTCATCATTGTCGACGAGGGCGCGAGCCTGCACTTCATCGAGGGCTGCTCGGCACCGAAATATAACGTCGCGAACCTCCACGCCGGCTGTGTGGAGCTGTACGTGAAGAAAAACGCCAAGCTGCGCTACTCGACCATCGAGAACTGGTCGAAAAACATGTATAACCTCAACACCAAGCGCGCGCTCGTGGAAGAGGGCGGCGTGATCGAGTGGGTGTCCGGCTCGTTCGGGTCCCATGTCGGCTGCCTGTATCCGATGAGCGTGCTCAAGGGCGACAACTCGAAGATGGAGTTCACCGGCGTCACGTTTGCCGGCGCGGGGCAGAACCTCGACACCGGCGCGAAGGTCGTGCACATCGGCAAGAACACGAGCTCGTATATGAACACGCGCTCCATCAGCAAGAGCGGCGGCATCAGCACGTTCCGCAGCAGCGTCGTGGTGCAAAAGGGCGCCAAGCACGCGAAATCCTCCGTGTCCTGCCAGTCGCTGATGCTCGATTCCGAGTCCCGGTCCGACACTGTTCCGGCCATGGATATCCGCACGAAGGACGCCGCCGTCGGCCATGAGGCCAAGATCGGCAGTATCAGCAACGAGGCGGTGTTTTATCTCATGAGCCGCGGCATGAGCGAGGAGGACGCCCGCGCGCTGATCGTCAGCGGCTTTGCGGACAACGTCTCCAAGGAACTGCCGCTGGAGTACGCGGTGGAAATGAACAATCTCATTCGTCTCGAGATGAAGGGCAGCATCGGCTGACCGCACATTCCGAAAGGAGGGAATATCGTGAATACGACGCAACAGCTGGTCGTCAACAAACTGCCGACCAGAACGTGGAACCATCTCCATGTCAACGAAGCGGCCATCCCGTGGAATGTGGCCGAAACGGCCGATCTCGGGACGGATGCCTATGAAATTACTGCAGAAAATCAGGCGCAGCCGCTGCACATCTGCCTGACCGGCGCCAAGGGCCATAGCCGTAAGCACATTGCGGTCGAAGTGGCTGCCGGTGTGCAGGCAACGGTGTATATGGTGCTGGATACGCAGGGCAGCTTCTCTGTGGAAACGGCGCTGACGCTGCACCAGCATGCGTCTGTGCGCCTTGTGCAGGTGCTCGGTGCGCAGGACGGTGCGCTGCTCTATGCCAGGACGGACGCGGACTGTGCGCCCGATGCCGGCGTGGACATGACGCAGATCCTCATGGGCAGAGGCGACCTGTATTCGGACAACGACACGGAACTTGTCGGCGACGGCAGCCATTATTCGGCGCAGATCGGCTATCTCGGCCGCGGCAGCCAGACGATCGACGTCAACGTCGTCGTCAACCACTACGGCAAGAACACCGAGTGTGAGATCGATACGTCCGGCGCGCTCAAGGATGCGGCGAAGAAAGTCTTCCGCGGCACGATCGACTTTAAGACCGGCTCGGCCAACTCCGTCGGCAACGAGAAGGAGACGGTGCTCATGCTTGGCGACGATGTTGTCAATAAGACGGTGCCGCTCATCCTCTGCGCCGAGGAAAACGTCGTCGGCAACCACGGCGCGACCATTGGCGAGCTCGATGACGAGACGCTGTTTTACTTCGAGAGCCGCGGCATCTCCCGCGAGCAGGCCGAAAACATCCTGGCCCGCGCATCGATTGAGCGCTTTGCCCGCACGGTGGACGACGAAGCGCTGCGCGCGCAGATTCTTCAGACGCTGGAGGAGGAACTGAACGATGGCGTATCATTATAAGCAAGACTTTCCGATCTTTCAGCACACGGACGTCGCCTATATCGACAACGCGGCCACGGCCCAGCGCCCGCAGTGCGTGCTCGACGCGGTGGCGGATTTCTACCGCTGCCACAATGCGAACCCTCTGCGCGGCCTGTATCCGCTGAGCGTCGAGGCGACCGATATTTATGAGCAGGCGCGCGAGACGGTGCGCGGTTTCATCGGCGCACGCTCGGCGCGGGAGATCATCTTCACCCGCAACACGACCGAGAGCCTGAACCTCATCGCTTACAGCTACGGCCTGACGCACGTCAAGGCGGGCGATGAGGTGCTCGTGTCCATCATGGAGCACCACAGCGACCTGCTGCCGTGGCAGATGGTCTGCCGCCAGACCGGCGCGGAGCTGAAGTTTATCGAGTGCGCGCCCGACGGCAGCGTGGATCTCAAGCAGATCGAATCGCTCATCACCGAACGCACGAAGATCGTCGCCATGACGCAGGTGTCGAACGTTCTCGGCCGGAAGTACCCGGTGCCGGAGGTCGCCGCCATGGCGCACAAAAAAGGCGCGGTCATGGTCGTGGACGGCGCGCAGAGCACGCCGCACATGGCGGTGAACGTGCAGGAGCTGGGCGCAGATTTCTTCGCCTTCTCGGGCCACAAGGTCTTTGGCCCCATGGGCATCGGCGGGATGTACGGCAGGGAGGACCTGCTCGAGGAAATGCCGCCGTTTCTCTCCGGCGGCGAGATGATCGAATCCGTCACGCGCACGGGCGCCGTCTATGCCGAGCTGCCGCATAAATTTGAGGCCGGCACGGTCAATGCCGCCGGCGCGGCCGGCCTGGCCGCCGCCATCCGGTATGTGCAGAGCGTCGGCTTTGACACCATCCAGCAGCGCGAGCACGACCTGACGGTCAACGCCCTCGCACGTGTGCTGGC